>BNJT01000610.1_pt1 | contig 77621 bp, 138 predicted proteins | sample 8540491 | NCBI WGS metagenome assembly BNJT01 (sample SAMD00202455, study PRJDB9452) | human saliva metagenome | host: Homo sapiens | reverse complement strand
AAAATAGAAAAATAACACTTAGTTATATAGGTGTTATTTTTATAAATTTAACTTTTATCTGTAAAAAAATGTGCGAAAACAAAAAAATAAAAAAATACTTGACAAAAATAAATGGGGGTTATAATATTTCTATATTCAATTTAAAAAGGGGAGTGGATTTATGAAAAACACTAAAAAAAGGTTTTATTTATTTTAATTTCGACTATTTTTTTATGATTAGTTGTACAGCTGCAGATATTGATAATTTTTTTAAAGCCTGAAACAGATACAGAAAAAGGCATATAGCCCTAGGAATTTTGGAGATATCTTCAGAAGAAATTTAGATTTGAAAGAAATAAAAAGAAATGAAAAATTCTTCTAGACCAAAAATGATGGTAAAAATTTGATGAGTTTTTTTAAATAATAAAAAAACAGGAGAATTAAAAAGAATATCATAAAAAAATGGGAAAAATAGGTCTTGTTCTTAATATTCAAAAAGGGATTCTAAAAATCTTTTTATATATTATGACGAGAATGGTATCAAACGTATGAGTTTTACAGAAAAATGAAGCAAAAGCATATTATAAATCAGGGAAAAAGCAGTATTTTTTTAAGTATAATAAGAGTTTAAATTTACATAATTTAGAATTAGAGGATCCAGATGAACAAATAGCTTATTATGAAGATGGAAGAAAAAGCTATGGAGATAGATAATACATCAAAAAAATAGGAAGAATATATCATAAAGATGGGAGATTATTTTTTTGAGTTTTCTGGAAGTCTAGATAATTATAAAAAGATATGATTAAAAATTAAATTACAGTAAGAGGGGATAATTATGAAAAAAATAGGATTAATAGTAGCTTTATGTTTTTTTAGTTTGTATGAGTGTTTTTGGAGCAAATAATGCCTATATAGAAACTGTTAAATCAATAAGTAATCAAAATGGCGTTACTGTTGAAAGAGTAGTAAGAAATAGAATAAACGCTGGAGAGTTTTTTTGTAGCAAATCAAAATAGTGATTTTATGGCTTTTTGGTCTAGATATGTGGATACAAAAATATTGATTTAGCTGCATTTGGAGCAGCAGTTGAAGGACAAGGAGCTAATAAACAAGTTTACAGTGCATTAAAAACAAGCAGGTGCTAAAACAGTTTCAGATGTTTCACTTAAATGGAAAAATTGAAGGAAAGACTAGAACAGCTACAATAGTAAGAGTAACAGGAAAAAAATGTGTATGCAAAAAAATACCTGTATACCAAGATGGAGATTATTTAAGTTTAGATTTCAATGAAATACAAGTTTATACAAATTCAAATCAACTTATTAACTCAAGAACAATAAATGGATGTTATAAAAATATCAAACTTTATGAAGTCAATGGAAAGATAAAAAAATACCAGTTTTAAAAAGTACAAACACTATTAATGGAGTTTGTACTTTTTTTGATTAAAAAAATATTGCTAGCTATAAATAAATATGTTATTATAAAAAAACGTTTAAAAATATGATAAAAAAATAGTTAAGGTAGTGTGGTATTCTTGTCTAGATTCAAAAATTAGAAACATGAGAGAAGATGATATTGAGATTATTTACAAAAAAATTTACATTTAGATTTTGTAAATAAATATTTTTAAAAAATAATAAAGAAAAGAAAAAGATACATAATAATCATAGTGAATGGTATAAAACTCATATATCTTCTTTTTAAAATGAAAAATACTTTTAGGATTTTTAAAATTAGGTAAAAAAAGAAATTCTATAATATTGTAAAGAAATAAGAATATAAAGTAGTACTTGCTAGAAGGTGAGTACTATTTTTTTATTGTTTATTACTAGTAACTATGATATAATTTTAAAAATTAAAAACAATTTTTCTTTTTAGAGGTGTTTACTATGGAAATAGAAATAAGAGAAATAGAAATAGAAGACTATAAAGAGCTTTTTAGATTTCATGAGAAAAGTGAAAGCTGAAACTAATTTTTTTACTTGGTTATCCTGATGAAATTAAATTAAGTTATGAAGATGAAAAAGAACGCATAAAAAAAGTAAAAATCTTCTGAAAACAAGTAATTATTTTTGTAGTAATGAAGAATAGTAAAAATAATAGGCTGTATTGGTTTTTAATGGAAATACAGCAAGAAAAAAATGAAACACTATGGAACTATTGGAATTTCTGTTTTAAAAGAATATTGGGGTAGAGGAATAGCAAAAAGCATTATTAGAAAAAAATTAATAAGTTGGGCTAAGGAAAAAAAGGGAATAAAAAGATTAATTTAGATGTTTTTGAAAAATAATGAAAAGAGCAATAAAAACTATATGAAAAAGTTTGGTTTTAAATTAGAAGGTTGTATAGAAGATGGAATTTTTGATGGGGAAAAATTATATAAATTTACTGGTGTATGGATTAAAAAAATATGATAAAAAAATAGTTAAGGTAGTGTGGTATTCTTGTCTAAATTCAAAAATTAGAAATATGAGAGAAGATGATATTGAGATTATTTACAAAAAAATTTACATTTTGGATTTTTGTAAATAAATACTTTAAAAAAATAATAAAGAAAAAGAAAAAAAGATACATGATAATCATAGTGAATGGTATAAAAACTCATATATCTTCTTTTGATTACTTAATTTATATTTTTTTGAAGATGATGAAGCTAATTTTGTGGCAATGACAAGTTATGAAATTTTTAGAAGACACAGCTAAAAATAAATATATATTTGAATAAAAAGCTACAGAAATAAAGGATACTCACAAGAAATACTAGCTGAAAGTATAGATAAATTTTTTTGAATGATAATAAAAAAATATAAAAAAACTTTAAAGGCATATATATTAGAAGAAAATCTTGCTTCAAAAAAAGATTTTTTTGAAAAATTTATCTTTTATATATGATAAGACTGAAATTTGTAGAGATGAACTAGAATACCTAATATAAAAAAAGGATATGATACAATGACAAAAAAAGAAAAAGATAAAAAAAGATATTGGAGGAGCTCCACAAAAAAAATTTGGTGAGCCTAAGTGTGCATTAAATTTTGAAACTCCTTTTTGAACTTTTTGGTGGCTGTTATACTTTCTGCCCAATGTACAGATAAGAGAGTAAACATAGTTACAGAAGAAATGTTCAAAGAAGTAAACACTCCTGAGCAATTTGCCAATATGGAAATAGAAGAAATTGAAAAACTATATAAAGAGTACAGGATTTTTAGAAATAAAGCTAAGAATATAAAAAAATGTAGTCAACAGTTATTAGAAAAAAATACAATGGAGAAATCCCACAAGATATGGATAAACTTACAGAACTTGCTGGAGTTGGAAGAAAAACAGCTAATGTTGTTAGAGGTGAAGTTTGGGGACTTGCAGATGGAATAACTGTAGATACTCATGTAAAAAGAATTACAAATCTAATAGGTTTAGTTAAAAGTGAAGATCCTATTAAAAATAGAACAAGAGCTTATGAAAAATTGTTCCTAAAAAAATCTTGGATAGTATTCTCTCACTATTTAATTTTACATGGAAGAGCAACTTGTATTGCAAGAAGACCACAGTGTAAAAAAACTGTGAAATTTCTGAGTATTGCAACTATGGTAAAAATAAAAATTATTAAAAGAGAACTAAAAAAAGTATAATTTATTCTTGACAAAGATAATAAAGAATGCTATAACATATATAGAGATACAATTAGGGAGATGAGAGTAATGAAAGTTTATTTAGATAATAATGCAACTACAAAGGTTGATGAAGAAGTAGTAAAGGCAATGATGCCATATTTTTTTCAGACTATTATGGAAATCCATTCAGTCTACATTTATTTGGAAATGAAACAGGGCTTGCAGTAACAGAAGCAAGACAAACTATCGCTGATATTTTTAAAAAGCAAAACCTAGTGAAATAATATTCACAGCTTCAGGAAGTGAAGGCGATAACCTAGCAATAAGAGGAATAGCTAAAAGCATATAAACACAGAGGAAAAACATATTATAACCTCTACAATAGAACACCCAGCAGTAAAAAAATACTTTCATAGATTTAATGGAAGATGGTTTTGAAATTACTATGGTGCCTGTTGATGAAAATGGTGTTATGATCTTAGATGAATTCAAAAAAGCATTGAGAGAAGATACTATTCTTGTCAGTGTAATGCATGCAAATAATGAAGTTGGGACATTCCAACCTGTTGAAGAAATTGGAAAAAAATTACAAAAGAAAGAAAAGATTATATTCCATGTTGATGCAGTTCAAACAATGGGAAAAAGTTGAAATATATCCTGAAAAAAATGGGAATAGATTTATTATCATTTTTCAGGGCACAAATTCCATGCACCAAAGGGAATAGGAGTTCTATATAAGAGAGATGGTGTTCGTTTTGCTAAAGTTATCACAGGTGGTAACCAAGAAGGAAAAAGAAGACCAGGAACATCAAATGTACCATATATAGTTGGATTAGCTAAAGCATTAAAAAAATAGCTACTGAAAAACATGAAAGAAGAATGGGTAAGAGAAGAAAAATTTAAGAAACTATTTTGAAGATGAAGTTTCAAAAAGAATACCTGAAATTAAAAATAAATGGAAAAGGTGCAAGAAGATTACCAGGAACATCAAGCATTACTTTTAAATACTTAGAAGGAGAATCAATGCTTTTAAATCTAAGTTTAAAAGGAATAGCAGTAAGTTCAGGTTCAGCTTTGTTCATCTGACAGTTTACAACCTTCTCATGTTTTACTAGCTATGGGAGTGCCTGCTGAATATGCACATGGAACTTTAAGATTTTCTTTAAGTAAATACACTACTAAAGAAGAAATAGATTATACTATTGAAGCTTTAGTTGAAATAATAGGTAAATTAAGAGAGTTATCTCCATTATGGAAAAACTTTCAAAGATAATAAGTTAACTGATACAGCAAGTTTTTAATAAGAATTAAATTGAAATTAGACTAAGGAAAAAAATTATATAATGTTTTTAAATGATTAAAGGAGATGAAATCAAATGCAATATACAGAAAAAAAGTTATGCAACACTTTATGAATCCTCACAATGTAGGTGTAATAGAAAAATCCAGATGGATATGGAAAAGTTGGAAATCCATCTTGTGGAGATATAATGGAAATTTTTTTATAAAAAGTTGATAATAATATTTTAACAGATGTTAAATTTAGAACTTTCGGATGTGCTTCAGCTATAGCAAGTTCTTCAATTTCAACTGATATGATAATAGGAAAAAAACTGTTGATGAAGCATTACAAGTAACAAATAAGGCAGTTGTTGATGCTTTAGGGTGGATTACCAGCAGTTAAAAATGCACTGTTCTGTTCTAGCAGAAGAAGCTATTAAAATGGCAATAGAAGATTATATCTCAAAAAGAGATGGAAAAAAAGCTGAATAAATTTAAAAGAAGCTATTAAATATAGAAAAAAATAAGGTTGCAAATAAAAGCAATCTTATTTTTTTACTTCTAATAAAAATATAAGAAATAATAATAAATTATAAGATATGATAATTCTTGTGCTATAATATAAAAGGTATTATAAATTATTAGGAGTAAAAAAATATGTTTAAAAAGATTTAAAAAAATTTGTTTTTTTGGTTATAGCAATTTTGGGACTTATATTTACAACTTCATATTCTGGATCGAGTTAAGGAAATCCAGGCAATAGAAAAGTATTCAGCTCAAGTTTTAGGAGAAGATGAAGAAGAAGATGCTGAGGATACAAGTCAAACTATAATAATGCCTGTAATTAAAAAAATGTAGAAAAAGAAAGAAGATGTAAAAAAAGAAGAAGTTGAAGCTAAAAAGAAGCTAAAAAGGAAGAAATTAAGGAAGAAGTAAAGAAAGAAACAAAAAAAGAGGCTGTTAAGGAAGAGCCTAAAAAGAAAGAAGAAACAAAAAAAGGAAGAAATAAAAAAAGAGCCTGAAGTTAAGGCTGTTAAAGAAGAAGTAAAAAAACTGAAAAAAATAGAAACTAAAGAAGTTAAAAAAAGTAGAAGAAGAAAAAGAAAAACAGAAACTAAAAAAATTTAGCTCTTGAAGAACCTGAAAAATCCAGAAAAAGATGAACAAAAAAATATGAAATGATCACATATTATTCAAAAAGATGGAGTTGAATGGGTACTTCAGATAACTTTAGAGCAGTTTTAGTTGGAGATTTAAATGGAAATGTAATATTCTCAAAGAATGCTGATACAATGTATCCACTTGCATCTGTAACAAAAAGTAATGTCATTATTGGTTACTTTTGATGAAATTAATGCTGGAAATATCAGTTTAAATGATAATGTAAGAATAAGTAAAACTCCTTTAAAAATATGGAGGTAGTGGAATTCCTTTAAAAAGAAGGACAAATCTTCGTGTTGGAAAGATTTAATAAAAGGCTTCAGCAGTTTATTCGGCAAACAATGCAACTTATGCTATGGCTGAATATGTTGGTGAAGGAAGCATATTTAACTTTGTGACAAAAAAATGAATAAAAAAAGTTAAAACAACTAGGTTTACAAAATGATATTAAATATCATACACCTGCTGGTTTACCAACAAGAAATACTAAGATGCCTATGGATGAAGGAACTCCAAGAGGAATCTATAAACTATCTATAGAAGCGTTTAAAATATCATAAATATATAGAAATAGCTGGAATAAAAAAATACAAAGATATATAATGGGTAAGATTTCTATAGAAACAGAAACCATTTAATAGGTGAAGATGGAGTTTATGGAATAAAAAAACAGGATTCCACAAGGAAGCGAAAATACAATATAACAGTAGCAGTTAAGTTTGAAGGTATAGATTTAATTATAGTTGTTATGGGTGGAGAAACATATAAAACTAGAGATGATTTAGTAAGAACTATAATAGCTAATTTAAAAAGAAAAATTATACAGTAAGAAATGGTCAATTAATAAGAAAAATAAAAGATAGTTGAAAGGGAGTGGTTTGTATGAGAGAAAAAAATTTAGAGAATTGGTAAAAAGAAAAAAACAGAATACATGCTAACTTAGAGCTTATTCAATGGGATTTAGAAACAAAGACTCCCATTAAAAGTCTAGACCTTATTTATCTGAATTGGTTGGAGAATTAAGTATGCAAGACTATGCTCTATCTACTTCAGATGAATTTGTAAATTTAGTAGAAGAATTAAATAAACAAAAAGAAACTTTAACAGAAATAGAAAAAAAGAGAAATAGAATTATCTATGGAAGAAATTGAAAAGAAAAAGAAAATTCCTGCTGATGAATATGAAGATTATGCAAAAATTAACAAGCTATAATCAAACAGTTTGGGAAGAAGCTAAGGCTAAAAAAAGATTTTCTCAATAGTAAAAGAAGGGATTAAAAAGATATTCGATTACAATAAAAATTTGCTACATACAGAAGAAAAAGATGAAAAAAACTCTTTATGATGTCTTACTAAATGATTATGAAAAAAAGGTATGGATACTGAAAGATTAGATGTCTTTTTCAGTGAATTAAAAGAAGGAAATAGTTCCTTTTCTTAAAAGAAAAATCCAAGAAAAGAAAAAAAGACTATAAAAAGAAGTAGATAAAATAAGTGTCCCTATTGATGAAGATGTACAACTTAAATTTGCAAAAATTTTTTTATCAAGCTATGTAGGTTTTTGATTTTGAAAAAAAGGTCTTGTTGAAACAAGTGAACACCCATTTACTTTAAACTTAAATAAAAAAATGATGTGAGACTTACAACAAAAAAATAAAAAGATAGCCCTATGTCTACTGTATTTTCAATAATCCATGAATCAGGACATGGTATCTATGAACAACAAACAGCTGATGAATTAATAGATACTTTACTTGGTACAGGTGGAAGTATGGGACTTCATGAATCTCAATCAAGATTTATGGAAAAACATAGTTGGAGAAAAATAAAGCTTTCTGGAAACCTTTATATAGTAAAGGCAGGAGAATTTTATCCCTTTCTTAAAAGATTTAGAATTTGAAGAATTCTACAAACAAATAAATAGAATTGAACCTGGACTTATAAGAGTTGAAGCAGATGAGTTAACATATTCTTTACATATTATGTTGAGATATGAAATAGAAAAAAATGTTAATAAATGGTGAAGTTAATATAGATGATTTACCAAAGATTTGGAATGAAAAAAAGTGAAAAGGAATATTTAGGTTTAGAACCTCAAAAATGATTCTGAAGGACTTATGCAAGATATACACTGGTATTGTGGATTAATTGGATATTTCCCTATCTTATGCAATAGGAAATGCCTATGCTTCACAAATATATAATGCTATGAAAAAAAGATTTTGATGTAGAAAAAGCTCTAGAAAAATCAAGATTTGAAAAAAAGATAACTGATTGGTTAGGGAGAAAAAAATTCATAAATATGGTCTGTTAAAAGATACTCCTACTATTATAAAAAGAAGTTACAGGGGAAGAATTAAATCCTAAATACTATATTGAGTACTTAAAGGAAAAAAATATAGTAAAAATATATGAAATATAAGTTGACATTTGTTTAATTTAAGTGTATTATTATAGTAACAAAAAAAGAAATTGTTTTTAAAAATAGAAAAAAGTAAGATTATAAGGAGGAAAAAATGGGAATATTAGATGATGTAACAGGAAAATTAGGGGAGATTAAAAGATACAGTTGTAGATGAAGCTAAAAAAGCAAAAGATGAAGTAGTTGCAAAAGCAGCAGAATTAAAAGATAAGGCTGTAGATAAAGCAAAAGAACTAAAAGAAGGTGCTGAAGAGAAAAAGCAGCAGAATTAAAAAGATAAAGCCGAAGAAAAAAAAGCAAAAGAACTAAAAAGAAGGTGCTGAAGGAAAAGCAGCAGAATTAAAAAGATAAAGCTGAAGAAAAAAGCAAAAGAACTAAAAAGAAGGTGCTGAAGGAAAAGCAGCAGAATTAAAAGATAAGTCTGTAGATAAAGCAAAATGAATTAAAAAAGAAAATGCTGAAAAATAAAAGCAGATGAATTAAAAAGATAAAAGCCGAAGAAAAAGCAAAAGAACTAAAAAGAAGGTGCTGAAGAGAAAGCAGCAGAATTAAAAAGATAAAGTTGTTGGTGGAGCAGACGATCTTTTAAAACAAATTTAAAAAAATAATAGTTAATAAGAGGGGTATTTTTTTATAGTGCCCCTTTAATTCATATAAAAAAATGGAGGAAATAAGAAATGAAAAAAATTAGTGTTAGTAGTAGGTTTAATTTTTAGGTTTAAGTGCAATGGCGGAAGATACTAGATGTAGCTTCTAAAAATAGAAAGTGCAAAAAGGTGTAGCTAATACATTAAAGAAAGCTGAAGAAAAAAAGCTGGAGAAATAAAAGATAAAGTTGAAGAAAAAGCTGGAGAAATAAAAAGGTAAAGTTGAAGAAAAAGTAGATGCTATGAAAGCAGATACAAAGAAAGATGCAACAAAAGATGTAGAAGCATCAAAGAAAGATGTGAAAGAAGTAAAAAGATAAAGTAGAAACAAAAAGCAGATGCAGCAAAGGCTGACGTAAAGAAAGATATGAAAGAAGTAAAAGATAAAGTAGAAACAAAAGCAGATGCAGCAAAAGGCTGACGTAAAGAAAGATATGAAAGAAGTAAAAAGATAAAGTAGAAACAAAAAGCAGATGCAGCAAAAGCTGACGTAAAGAAAGATATGAAAGAAGTAAAAAGATAAAGTAGAAACAAAAAGCAGATGCAGCAAAAGCTGACGTAAAGAAAGATATGAAAGAAGTAAAAGATAAAGTAGAAACAAAAGCAGATGCAGCAAAGGCTGACGTAAAGAAAGATATGAAAGAAGTAAAAAGATAAAGTAGAAACAAAAGCAGATGCAGCAAAAAGCTGACGTAAAGAAAGATATGGAAAGAAGTAAAAGATAAAGTAGAAACAAAAAGCAGATGCAGCAAAAGCTGACGTAAAGAAAGATATGAAAGGAAGTAAAAGATAAAGTAGAAACAAAAGCAGATGCAGCAAAAAGCTGACGTAAAGAAAGATATGAAGAAGTAAAAGATAAAGTAGAAACAAAAAGCAGATGCAGCAAAAGCAGATCCTAAAAAGATCTAGTAAAAAGATAAAAGCAGAAGAAACAAGCAAAATGGAAGAATTAAAAAGAAAGATGTAAAAAGAAAAAAAGCTGCAGCTGTTAAAAGAAAGTACAAAAAAAGTTGCTAAAAAAAGTAAAAAAATAAAAACTAAATCAGCAGTAAAAAAGTTGTAGAAAAAAGTTGAAGAAGCAGCAAAAATAAATTTAATTAAAATTTAAATAAATTCACTTAGAGGCTGTTACAAATTCATAAAAAAAGTAAAAAAATAGTTCGTTACTGAGTAAATTTCCATTCGTAACTCACTTATTTTTTTACTTTAAGATTGAAAATTTTCAAATTTGCAACAGTCTCTTTTTTTATTTTTCAAATACAATTTTTGTTTTTGAGTTCATATAGTTTTTAAAAAATAATTTGACAACTAAAGAATTTTTAATATAATATATAACTAATCAAGTTAACTATTATTTGATATATTTTTTTAAAAGAAAGGGGGAGGAAGAATGGAGTTACAATTACATACAGGAGATATAGGAAACTACTTAAAAACCACGATATAAAAGCCTTCCTACCAAAGGATGAAAAATATTTCAATATTTATTAGATAATCATGTACATCCAACAGTGGATACAATATATAAGGCACTTTTGTCCAGAGATACCAACTTTATCAAAAAAACAACTGTCTACAATACATTGAATTTATTTGTAGAAAAAGTTGGTTCAAGTTATAGTAATAGAAGAAAAATGAAACAAGATATGATTTAATAACTCATACTCATGGACATTTTAAATGTAATTGCTGTGGAACACTATTTGATGTTGAATTAAATATTGATTATAGTATGAGCCCAGAACTAGCAGATTGTAAAATTGATGAAAAAAACATATTTATTTTAAAGGTTTATGTAAAAACTGTAAAGGAAAACAAAAATTAAAATTAAAATTTATTAATTTTTTAATTTACCTGTTGACACTATATTAAAAAAATATGTTAAAAATACCAAAGTCTTAGAAAGCAGAATACAGGAAAAAAACTCGCGTACCATATTAAATTATGGGAGGATCATTAAAGATACCGTTAAAGAGTGGACTTGTTTTTGATAAATAGTTTACACTTTTGATGTAGATTGTGAAGGAGTTAAAAATCAAAAGATTTCTTCGTTTAGTTGAGTAGAATTGTATGAGCTATATAAGATTAGAAAAATACAATTTAATAGGAGGAATGCAGATGAGAGTACAAGTAATTTTTAGAATGTACAGAAACAAAGTTAAGACACTATACTACAACAAAAAAATAAAAAGACTCATCCAGAAAGATTGGAAATGATGAAAGTACAATCCAGTATTGAAGAAACATACTTTGTATAAAGAAACAAAGAAGTAGGATGAAAATTTAAGTAACAACACATGCAGGTCAATGGCTCAATTGGTAGAGCATCGGTCTCCAAAACCGAGGGTTGGGGGTTCGAGTCCCTCTTGACCTGCCACTTTTTATGAAAGGAGATAGAGATATTTATGAATTTATTTCAAAAGGTTAAAAATGGAATACTCAAAAAGTTGAATGGCCTTCAAAAAAACAGAAGTAATACATTCTACTATATGGGTTATAACAATGACTGTTATAGTATCTGTCTACCTTGGTGTGTTTGATATTCTTGCAGTAAAGGCTTTAAACGCCTTGGAGGCATTAATATAGTATAGAAAATGTAAGAAAAATGGTTTATGATTCATACTTACTCTGGATATGAAAAAAGGTAAAAACAGACCTTGAACAAAAGGTTGGGACATTACAATTAAGAGATGTCGTTACTAATATATTAGTTCCAGAAGAAGAAACAACTGAAATCGTTAGGGGAAAAACCTAAAAAGATATACAGAAAACTTTTTCCTGCATATGTCATGCTTGAAATGGAAGCTACAAGAGAAGAAAAATGAAAATGGAATAAGCTATAAAGTAGATCCTGATGTGTGGTATATAATAAGAAACACAAATGGAGTTACTGGTTTCGTAGGGAGTAGGTTCAGATCCAATTCCTATGGAAGATGACGAAGTAAAAAAATATATTCAATATTATAGGTATGGATACATCAAAAAGAAACTATAAAAGCTTGACTTTGCTGAAGGGAGACTTTGTTAAAAATCTTAAAAGGTTCTTTTTATTGACCAAGAAGGACAAGTCGCTGAAATCGATTATGAACATGGCAGAGTTAAAGTGATGGTTGATATTTTTGGAAGAATGACACCAGTTGAAATAGAAGTAGATGGTGTTTTGAAGGTGTAGTATACACAATCTTATGGAGGTGTAATTTAAAAAAATGGCAAAAGAAGTAATTCAAATAATAAAACTACAATTACCAGCAGGTAAGGCAAACCCTGCTCCACCAGTTGAATCAGCATTAGGACAACACGGTGTAAATATAATGGAATTTTGTAAAGCGTTCAACGCTAAAAACTCAAGATAAAAGCTGGATGGATAATCCCTGTGGAAATTTCTGTTTATAGTGACAGATCATTCACATTTATATTAAAAAAACTCCACCTGCATCTGACTTATTAAAGAAAGCTGCTGGAATATCATCAGGAGCAAAAAAACTCTAAAAAAAGAAGTTGCAGGAAAAAAATTACAACTGCAAAGTTAAGAGAATTAGCTGAAACTAAAATGCCTGACTTAAACGCTTCATCTGTAGAAACAGCTATGAAGATAATTGCAGGATCAGCAAGATCAATGGGAATAAAAAAATCGAAGACTAATTGCTTTATAATTTAGTGGTAGAGTTTAACTCGTTACGCCACAAAGGGAGGAAATGTAATAATGGCAAAACATAGAGGAAAAAAATATTTAGAAGTAGCTAAATTAGTTGAAACAGGAAAACTTTATGACATAAAAGAAGCTCTTGAATTAGTTCAAAAAACAAGAACTGCAAAATTTACAGAAACTGTTGAAGTAGCATTAAGACTTGGAGTAGACCCAAGACATGCTGATCAACAAATCAGAGGTACAGTTGTATTACCTCACGGAACAGGAAAAAAACTGTTAAAATACTAGCAATCACTTCAGGTGAAAAATATAGAAAAAGCACTAGCTGCAGGAGCAGACTATGCTGGAGCAGAAGAATACATCAACCAAATTCAACAAGGTTGGTTAGACTTCGATTTAGTAATCGCTACTCCAGACATGATGCCTAAAATCGGAAGATTAGGGAAAATATTAGGGACTAAAGGATTAATGCCTAACCCTAAATCAGGAACAGTAACTCCTGATATCGCAGCAGCAGTATCTGAATTCAAAAAAGGTAAACTTGCATTCAGAGTAGACAAATTAGGATCTATCCATGCTCCAATAGGAAAAGTTGATTTCGATTTAGATAAAATTGAAGAAAACTTCAAAGCATTTATGGATCAAATCATCAGATTAAAAACCAGCTACATCTAAAGGACAATACTTAAGAACAGTAGCAGTATCATTAACTATGGGACCAGGAGTAAAAATGGATCCTGCTATAGTTGCTAAAATCGTTGGATAATTAAATTGAATATAAATCCAAACCAAAGACCGTAGGGGGAGATAATCCTTAAATAACCTACCGAGGTTGGAAGTTAGATATACTAACCTCAACACTCAACCCCTGTCTTTGTATAGGGGTATATTTTTTTAAAAAGAGGAGGTGAATCAATATGGCAACTCAAGTTAAAAAAGAACTTGTAGCAGAATTAGTTGAAAAAATTAAAAAAGCTCAATCAGTTGTTTTTGTTGATTATCAAGGTATTAAGGTTAATGAAGAAACTTCATTAAGAAAACAAATGAGAGAAAACGGAGCTGAATACCTAGTAGCTAAAAATAGACTATTTAAAAATAGCTCTTAAAGAATCTGGAGTTGAAGATAACTTTGACGAAATATTAGAAGGAACTACAGCATTCGCATTTGGATATAACGATCCAGTAGCACCTGCAAAAAGCAGTATTCGATTTAGCTAAAACTAAAGCAAAAAGCTAAACAAGACGTATTTAAAATTAAAAGGTGGTTACTTAACTGGTAAAAAAAGTTAGTGTTCAAGAAGTTGAAGCATTAGCTAAAATTACCTTCAAGAGATCAATTACTATCTATGTTATTGAACTCAATGTTAGAGATAAATCAGAAAAACTTGCTTATGCAACTGTAGCAATAGCAGACAAAAAGAAGGATCTGCTGAATAAGAAAATTTGAAAAAAATTATAATTGATGAAATTTAAGGAGGAAAAATAATAATGGCATTCAATAAAGAACAATTTATAGCTGATTTAGAAGCTATGACAGTATTAAATTAAAAAGAATTAGTATCTGCATTAGAAGAACACTTTGGAGTAACTGCTGCTGCACCTGTAGCTGTAGCTGCTGCTGAATGAGTTGAAGCTGCTGAAGAAAAAAACTGAATTTGATATCGTATTAAAGAACGCAGGTGGAAACAAAAATAGCTGTAATTAAAGAAGTTAGAGCTATCACTGGTTTAGGATTAAAAAGAAGCTAAAGACTTAGTTGATAACGGTGGAGTAATCAAAGAAGCTGCACCAAAAAGAAGAAGCTGAAGCTATAAAAGAAAAAAATTAACTGCAGCTGGAGCAGAGTAGAAGTAAAAATAGTAATATTTATCTTTGATAAAAAAATAATAGGCACTCTTGGAATTTTAGAGTGCCTTTTTTTACTAACTTTTACAGTTTAGATAGTTAATCTTTTTGGAAGTAAATGAGCCTTTTTTTCTTACAAAAGACTAACTATACCAAGCAATTTTGACAGGTATAAAGCAAATAAGTGAGTTGCATTCTAAATTTTAGATAAAAAATCAAATAGAATGAGCCGAGCAAATTTCGCTGTGTTTGAACGAAGTGAGTTTAGCGAATTTGCAGCGAATTCTTGGTTTTTATCGTTAAGAAAACTAGCTAGCAACGAACTATTAGCTACTCTTATATTTTTTTAAGGAGAGTGAAACGTGCAAAAACTCATTGAAAGACTTGATTTTTGGAAAAAAATAAAAAGCTAGAGGATCAATGCCTCATTTTCTTGAATTCCAATTAAATTCTTATGAAGATTTTTACAAACAAATATGTCCCCAAATAAAAAGGGAAGATAAAGGATTTGAATTGGCATTTTAAAGAAGTGTTCCCAATAGAATCTTCAAATGGAGATGTAAGGCTAGAATACATAGGATATGAGTTACATGAAGCAGAAGCTCCATTGAATGACGAGCTAGAATGCAAAAGAAGAGGAAAAAAACATATTCTAATTCATTGAAAGTTAGATTGAGACTAATCAATAAAAAAATGGGAAATGAGATTCAAGAATCTTTAGTTTACTTTGGAGAAGTTCCTAAAAATGACAGAAAGAGCTACATTTATTATAAATGGAGCAGAAAGGATGTTGTATCACAATTACATGAGATCACCAGGAGTTTCTTTTTAGTAAGGAAGTAAATACTCAAACAGGTAAGGATTTATTTTTCAGGAAAAAAATAATTCCATACAAAGGGACTTGGTTAGAATTCGAAACGGATAAAAAAATGACTTTTTTTAAGTGTAAAAAAATAGATAGAAAGAAAAAAAGTTTTAGCAACTGTATTCTTAAAAAGCAGTAGATTTCTTTAAAGATAATAAAGAAATCATAGAACATTTCTTAGAAGCTAAAAGAATTAAACTTAAAGTCATTATATAAGAAATATTCAAAAGAACCTGAAGAACTATTAAATGTTTTAAAAACAAGAAATTAGAAGGTTCATTAGTTAAAGAGGATATTTTTAGATGAAGAAACAGGAGAATTTATAGCAGAAACAGAAGCTACAATAACTGAAGAACTTATCAATATTTTAATAGAAAACAAAAATAGAAACTATTTCTTATTGGTTTTGTTGGATATGAAGATAAATTACTTGCTAATACTTTAGCAAATGATGAAACTTTAACAGAAGAACAAAGCAGTTGTTGAAGTATTCAAAAAATTAAGACCAGGAGATCAAGTAACTATTGATTCAGCTAGAAGTTTGATCAGACAAATGTTCTTTAACCCACAAAGATACGACTTAGAACCTGTGGGGAAGATACAAGATGAACAAAAAGATTAAAACTTGATGTAGCAGAGGATCAAATTTCATTAACTAAAGAAGATGTTTTAGGAACAATGAAATATGTTACTGACCTTTATAATGGTGACCAAAATGTTCATACAGACGATATAGATAACTTATCTAATAGACGTATTAGAGGGGTTGGAGAATTACTTCTTATGCAAATCAAAACAGGACTTGCTAAGATGAATAAAAATGGTTAAGGAAAAAAATGACTACTCAAGATATAGAAACAGTTAGTCCTCAATCATTATTAAATACTAGACCTTTAAATGCTCTAATACAAGATTTCTTTGGTTCTGGACAATTATCACAATTCATGGATAAATCAAATCCACTAGCTGAATTAACTCATAAAGAGAAGAATATCAGCACTAGGACCTGGAGGACTTTCAAGAGAAAGAGCAGGTTTCGAAGTAAGAGACGTTCACGATTCTCACTATGGAAGAATCTGTCCTATAGAAACACCAGAAGGACCAAACATTGGACTTATCGGATCTCTTGCAACTTATGCAAAGATTAATAAATATGGATTCATAGAAACTCCATATGTAAAAGTAGAAAATGGAGTAGCTTTAGTTGATGATGTTCGTTACCTTGCAGCTGATGAAGAAGATGGATTATTCATAGCTCAAGCCGATACAAAAATTAGGTAAAAGGTAATAAATTACAAGGTTTAGTAGTTTGTAGATATGGACATGAAATTGTTGAAATAGAACCTGAAAGAGTAAAACTATATGGACGTTTCTCCTAAACAAGTGGTATCTGTATCAGCAGGGTTTAATACCATTCTTAGAACACGATGACGCCAACAGAGCACTGATGGGATCTAACATGCAAAGACAAGCAGTTCCTCTATTAAGACCAGAAGCTCCTTTTATAGGAACAGGGCTTGAAAGAAAAGTTGCAGTTGACTCAGGAGCAGTAGTTACAACAAAAGTAGCAGGAAAAAGTTATTTATGTTGATGGTAAAAAGATAGTAATTGAAGATGCAGATAAAAAGAACATACATATAGACTTTTTAAATTATGAAAGATCTAACCAATCAATGTGTTTACATCAAACACCTTTAGTTGATTTAGGGTGATGTTGTAAAAAGCAGGAGATATCATTGCTGATGGATATGCAACTAAGTCAGGAGACCTAGCTCTAGGTAGAAATATTCTTATGGGATTCATGCCTTGGGAAGGATATAACTACGAAGACGCGATCTTAATATCTGATAGACTTAGAAAAGAAGATGTATTTACTTCTATACATATAGAAGAATATGAAATAGATGCAAGAGCTACAAAAATTAGGTGATGAAGAAATAACAAGAGAAATCCCTAATGTGTCAGAAAGTGCATTAAGAAACTTAGATGAAAAAATGGAATAATCATGATAGGTTCAGAAGTTGGATATGGAGATATATTAGTTGGAAAAAAACAGCTCCTAAGGGAGAAACTGAACCACCTGCTGAAGAAAAAAACTTTTAAGAGCTATATTTGGAGAAAAAAAGCAAGAGATGTAAGAGACACATCACTTACTATGCCTCATGGTTCTAAAGGGGGTTGTCGTTGATATTCTTGAACTTTCAAGAGAAAAATGGAGACGAACTAAAAGCAGGAGTAAACAAATCTATTAGAGTTTTAGTTGCTGAAAAAAACGTAAGATAACTGTAGGGGATAAAAATGTCAGGAAGACATGGAAACAAAGGGGTTGTTTCAAGAGTATTACCTGCAGAAGACATGCCATTCTTAGAAGATGGAACACACTTAGATGTTGTATTAAACCCTCTAGGGAGTACCATCTCGTATGAACATAGGGACAAGTACTAGAAGTACACTTAGGTATGGCAATGAGAACTTTAAATGGAGGAACTTGTATAGCTACACCAGTATTCGATGGAGCAACAGAAGAACAAGTTAAAGATTACCTTGAAAAAAACAAAGGATTCCCAAGAACAGGAAAAAGTAACATTATACGATGGAAGAACTGGAGAAAAAGTTTGATAACAAAGTTACAGTTGGAATCATGTATATGTTAAAAATTACACCATCTTGTTGAAGATAAAATGCATGCGAGAGCAATAGGGATGTATTCGTTAGTAACACAACAACCTCTTGGAGGTAAGGCACAATTCGGTGGACAAAGACTTGGGGAAATGGAAGTTTGGGCTTTAGAAGCATATGGAGCATCAAATATACTTCAAGAAATGTTAACAGTTAAAATCAGATGATATTACAGGAAGAACTAAAACTTATGAAGCAATAATCAAAGGTGAAGCTATGCCTGAATCTGATTTACCAGAATCATTCAAAGTTCTATTAAAAAGAGTTCCAAGCATTGGCACTTGATATAGAATTATGTGATGAGGAGGATAACGTTATAAATGTTGATGAAGAAGTTGAAGTTGAAGAAACTCCAACAGAATATTCACCACAGTATGAAATAGATACATTTGGACTTCATGAAATAGATGAAGATACTGAAGATGTTGAAGATTTAGAATAGTTAGATGATGTTTCATTAAGGAGGATATGTATTTAATGGGAATAAGAAGTTTTGATAAAATTAGAATAAAATTAGCCTCTCCTGAAAAAATATTAGAATGGTCTCATGGAGAAGTAACAAAACCTGAGACTATCAATTATAGAACTTTAAATCCAGAAAAAAGATGGATTGTTTTGTGAAGTAATATTTGGGTAAAACAAAAGGATTGGGAATGCTCTTGTGGAAAATATAAGAGAATGAGATATAAAAGGCCTAGTTTGTGAAAAAAATGTGGAGTAGAAGTAACAAGAGCTAAGGTTAGAAGAGAAAAGAATGGGACATATAACTCTAGCTTCTCCTGTATCTCATATTTGGTATTCTAAAGGAAGTCCAAATAAGATGTCTTTAATTATTGGTATTTCTTCTAAAGAATTGGAATCAATTTTTATATTTTTGCAAGATATATAGTAACTTCAAGTGAAGAAGATTCTATAAAAAGTTGGAAAAAAATATTAACTGAAAAAGAATATAAATTATTAAAAGCAAACATACCCAAATAAGTTTGAAGCTTATATGGGAGCTGATGGAATCTTTAAAACTTTTAACAGCTATTGATTTAGAAGCTTTTAAGAGATGAGCTAGAAAAATGAATTAATAGATGTAAATTCTGCTCAAAAGAGAAAGAAATTAGTAAAGAGATTAAAAAAATAGTTAGAGATTTCATTTCATCAGAAATAGACCTGAATGGATGATACTTACAAATGTTCCAGTAATTCCAGCTGAATTAAGACCAATGGTTCAACTTGATGGAGGAAGATTTGCAACATCTGACTTAAATGATCTATACAGAAGAGTAATAAACAGAAATAACAGACTTAAAAAAATTATTAGAAATAAAAGCTCCAGAAATTGTTGTAAAGAATGAAAAAAAGAATGTTACAAGAAGCTGTGGACGCTCTTATAGATAATGGTAGAAGAGGTAAACCAGTAGTTGCTCAAAAATAATAGAGAATTAAAAATCTTTATCTGATATGTTAAAAAGGAAAACAAGGAAGATTCAGACAAAAACCTACTAGGAAAAAGAGTTGACTACTCAGCGAGATCGGTTATCGTTGTTGAATATCTTTAAAAGATGAACCAATGTGGTATACCTAAGAAAAATGGCTCTTGAATTATATAAAACCATTTATAATGAGAGAGTTAGTAAGAAGAGAAATTAGCTAATAATATAAAAATGGCTAAAAAAATTAGTTGAAGAATCTGATGATAAAGTATGGGCAGTAATAGAAGATGTTATAGCAGATCACCCTGTTCTACTAAACAGAGCCCTACACTACACAGATTATCAATACAAAGCTTTCCAACCTGTATTGATAGAAGGTAAAAGCTATAAGATTACACCCTCTAGTTTGTTCAGCATTCAACGCTGACTTCGACGGAGACCAAATGGCTGTACACTTAACTTTATCTCCTGAATCAATGATGGAAAGCAAAACTTTTAATGTTTGCTCCTAACAATATCATTTCACCATCAAGTGGAGAACCTATAGCTGTTCCTTCACAAGACATGGTTATGGGATGTTTCTATATGACTAAAGATAGAGATGGAGAAAAAGGAGAAGGAAAATTCTTCTCAAATCTTGATCAAGTCATAACAGCATACCAAAAATGATAAAAGTTGGAACTCATGCTAAAAATAAAGGTTAGAATTAATGGTGAATTAGTGAAACAACTCCAGGAAGAGTTTTTATTCAATGAAATTTTACCTGAAGTAGATAGAGACTATAGTAAAACTTATGGTAAAAAAACAAATAAAAAGCTTTAATTAAAATCTTTTATATGAAGTACATGGATTTACTGAAAACAGCTGAACTTATAAACAGAGTTAAAAAAACTTTGGATATCACTATGGTACTTTCGCTGGGAGTTTCAGTTGGTAGTTGAAGACTTAGTAATTCCACCAGAAAAAGAAAGACTTTATTAAAACAAAGCAGATGATGAAGTTACTCAAATAGAAAAAAAGATTACAAATCTGGAAAAAAATTATAAATGAAGAAAGATATAGAAAGACAATAGAAGTTTGGTCAAGAACAACTCAAGCAGTTACTAAAGCAATGATGGATAATCTAGATGAGTTCAACCCAGTTTTTCATGATGGCGACTTCAGGAGCCAGAGGTAATACTAACCAAATGAGACAGTTAGCAGGAATGCGTGGAAACATGGCAGATACACAAGGTAGAACAATAGAAGCTCCTATCAAAGCTAACTTCAGAGAAGGACTAACAGTATTGGAATTCTTTATGTCTTCACACGGAGCGAGAAAAAGGACTTGCCGATACAGCTCTAAGAACTGCCGATTCAGGATACTTAACAAGAAGACTTGTTGATATTTCTCATGAAGTTATAGTTAATGAAGAAGATTGCCATACTCATGAAGGAATAGAAGTTGAAGCACTAGTAGATGCAGCTGGTATAGTAATAGAAGAATTAAAAGAAAGAATAAATGGTAGAGTTTTTAGCAGAAGATCTAGTTCATAATGGAAAGACAATTGCTAAAAAGAAATACTATGATTCATAAAGAATTACTTAAAAAGATAGAAGATTTAGGAATTAAAAAAGTAAAAATCAGATCTCCTTTAACTGTGCTTTAGAAAAAGGAGTTTGTCAAAAAAATGTTATGGTATGGACTTATCAAACTACAATGAAATCTTACTAGGGAGAAGCTGTTGGAGTAGTTGCTGCTCAATCAATCAGGGGAACCTGGTACTCAGCTTACAATGAGAACCTTCCATACAGGAGGGTTGCAGGAGCTGCAACAGTAGTAAACTCTAAAAAAAGCTGAAAATGATGGAGAAGTTTCATTCAGAGATATTAAAAACTATTGAAATCAATGGTGAAGATGTAGTAGTAAGCCAAGGGGAAAAATTATTATTGCTGACAACGAACATGAAGTTGACTCAGGTTCAGTAATAAAAAGTTAAAGAAGGACAACATGTAAAAGAAGGAGATATCCTTGTTACATTCGACCCTTACCATATCCCTATAATTTCATCTCATGATGGTAAAGTTCAATATAGACACTTTACTCCTAAAAAAATATAAAGAGATGAAAAGTATGACGTACATGAATATCTAGTAGTAAGATCAGTTGATAGTGCTGACTCTGAACCAAGAGTACATATACTTGATAAGAAAAAAATGAAAAAAATTAGCTACTTATAACATACCTTATGGAGCATATATGATGGTTAGAGATGGAGCTAAAGTTAAAAAAGGTGACATCATAGCTAAAATCATCAAAATTGGAGAAGGTACTAAGGACATCACAGGAGGTCTACCAAGAGTACAAGAACTATTTGAAGCTAGAAATCCAAAAAGGAAAAGCTATACTTTCTGAAATAGATGGAAGAATAGAAATATTACCAACTAAGAAAAAAACAAATGCGTGTTATTAATGTTAGATCTTTAACAAATCCTGATAATTTTAAAGAATATTTAATTCCAATGGGAGAACGTCTAGTTGTTACTGATGGATTAAAGATAAAAAGCAGGAGATAAAATCACAGAAGGAGCTATTTCTCCTTATGATGTATTAAGTATAAAAAGGACTAGTTGCTGCAGAACAATTTATACTAGAATCTGTACAACAAGTTTATAGAGAACAAGACGTTTCAGTTAACGATAAACATATCAGAAATTATTGTTAAACAAATGTTTAGAAAAGTTAGAATAGTTGATTCAGGAGCTTCACTATATCTTGAAGATGAAATAATTGAAAAAGAGAATAGTAGACCTTGAAAAATAAAAAAATTGGCTGAAGAAGGAAAAAGCACTTATTAAATATGAACCAGTTATACAAGGTATCACAAAAGCCGCTGTAAATACTGGAAGCTTTATATCTGCTGCTTCATTCAAGAAACAACAAAAGTTCTATCTAATGCTGCTATTGAAGGAAAAAGTTGACTACCTAGAAGGATTAAAAAGAAAAATGTAATCTTAGGTAAGAAAAATTCCAGCAGGAACAGGATTTAACAAATACAAAGCTATAAAAAGTAAAAATATAGCAGTGAAGAAGAAAAAAATCAGAAGAGGAGTAAAAAAACTAAAGTTTTCCTTGAAAAATAGTATGCTCTAGATCTATAGACTATAAAAAAGACTGTCTGATAGCCATTAGTGTCTCGAAAGCTCCACAAAGGCTTTCTCAACAATAATGGACATCGCTAACAGTCTTATAAAGATTTGAATAAATCTTTCAAGGAAAACTCACTTTTTGAAAAAAATATAAGGGAAGGTAGGGTAAGTTATATGAGAAGTATGACAGGATATTCCAAATTAAATTATGAAGATGAAAATTATGTAATTAGTATGGAAATTAAAAGTGTAAATAATAAAAAATTTGACTACGAAAGTCAAACTTCCATATAACTTAAACCTTCTTGAAAAATTATATAAGAGCTGAAATTGCCTCATTTATAAGTAGAGGTTCTATTGACTTTAGAATCGAGTTTGAAGATAAAAATGAAAATCTTAAAAAGTTTAAAAATATGACGAAGATTTAGCAAAAGTCTTGTATGCAAATTTTAAATAAAATGGAAGAAGACTTTTAATGAAAAAAATTTTTCAAATAAATTAGATTTTTTTAGTTAGAAATTTTTGGAGTTATCTCACAAAAAGATTTAGATACTGATGAAGAAAAAAATATAAAGAAATCATAAGTTTAAAAGCTTAGAGAATTGCTTCAAGATTTTATAAAAAAACTAAGGTTGAAGAAGGAAATAGATTAAGAATCTTTTTTTAAAAGAGCAATTAAATATTCTAAAATCAAAAGTGGAAGAAGTTAAGAAATTAAAAGCCACAGGTTGTAGAAAAATTACAGAGAAAGATTATTAGCTAATGTAAACTCTGTAAAAGCTGACATAGATTTCAAAGAAGAAGACATCTTAAAAGAAATCTTTATTATTTCAGTGATAGAGTGGATATAACTGAGGAAGTTTCAAGATTAGAAAGCCATTTTTAAACAATTAGAATATGAATTTAATGCAGATAAAGACTCTCAAGGAAAGAAAAATTGAATTTATCTTTCAAGAAATATTTAGAGAATTTAATACTATGGGTGTAAAATCTAATATGTATGAAATATCTAAATTGGTTGTTGAAGGGAAAAAAATGAATTAGAAAAAAATGAGAGAACAAATAATGAATATAGAGTAGTGATTGAAAAAAACAGTTCGAGACTAATTAGATTTTCAATAATATATGAGACTACTTGCCAGCCATTAGTGTTTCAAGAGCTCCACAAAAGGCTCTTTCAACAATAATGGACGTCAGCATGATAGTCAAAAAATAAAAGTACTATTGAAACTCACTTGTTTTTTTCAATATGGAAAAAAGGTAAAAAGAAAAATGTAGTGTGGAGGTATTATGTCTTTAGGAGCTTTTGTATGTTGTTTCTGGCCATAGTGGAGCAGGGAAAATCAACAGTTTGTAAATTAGTAAGAGAAAGGCTTGGAATAAATTTATCTATATCTGCCACAAGTAGAAAGCCTAGAAATGGTGAACAAGAAGGAGTTGACTATTTCTTTATAACAGCTGAAGAGTTTGAAAGAAAAAAATAAAAAAATGGTGATTTCCTTGAATATGCAAATGTACATGGAAATTATTATGGAACTTTAAAAATCTGAAGTTGAAGAAAGGCTTCAAAGAGGAGAAAAAAAGTATTACTAGAAATAGATGTTCAAGGAGGAGTACAAGTAAAGGAAAAAAATTCCCTGAAGCTAATTTAGTATTCTTTAAAAACTCCAACAAAAGAAGAATTAGAAAAAAAGATTAAGAGGAAGAAATACAGATAGTGAAGAGGTTATACAAGCGAGACTTAAAAAAACTCATTAAAAAGAACTTGAATATGAAAGATAAATATGATACTGTCATAATAAATAATGAAATTGAACAAACTTGTAATGATTTAATAAGTATAATTGAAAATGGAGTGAGATAAATGAAAAAAAGAAATCACTTATGATGAATTATTAAGTAAAATACCAAATAAATATATTCTTACAATAGTTTGTGGAGAAAGAGCTAGAGAAAAGAGCAAAAAGAAAGAATGGAAAGAAATGGAGAACCTTTACCACTTACAAAAATATGACAAGAAAGATACTGAAATGAAAAAAAGTATTTAAAAGAAATATTAGCTGGAAAGGTTGGCTATGGTAAAGACGAATAAATTTATAGCTTTTTATTTTGGTTTTTCTTGAGCATATTTTTTAATTTCTTGTGGTAAGAAAAGTAGAAAAAGTAGAAGAATCTAAATTTTCTATTTGGAACATACATAAAAAAATAGTAGTGTATAGTGATAATAAAGAAAAAAAGCTATGAATTCTATAGAAAAAAAGCTTTTTAATGAAATTCAAAGGATAGATGAAAAAAATACAATAGTAAAATGGAAGGTAGTTTGATATATAAAGCTGAAATACTACTGATAATAAAAAGTATTAAATTAGATGCAGAAGGTTTAGAATTATTTAAAGGTGTAAAAAAAGCCTATGAACTATCAGAACATAAGTATGATGTTACTATAGCACCCCTTTTTAGAATTATGGGGCTTCACAGAAGAAGCTATGGAACTTCCAAATTTAAAACTTCCAACAAAGGAAGAGATTGAGTATACTAAAAACTTTTTGTAGATTTTTTTCTAAAGTTCATATTTCTGAAGATGGAACTCTAACTTTAGAAAGTCCAGTAAAAAGAAATAGATACAGGTTCTTTCTTAAAAGGGTTATGCTATTTATAGAGCAAAAAGAAGTTCTAAAAAGCTGAGGGCATAGATAGTGCCTTTTATAACTTCAATTTCAAGTATGGATTTAATAGGAACAAAAACCAGAAGGAAAAACCTTGGAAAAATAGGTTTACAAAAATCCTGAAAAATCCTAGTGAAATATTAGGAATTGTATCTTTAAAAGAATAAAAGCTATGGGAGTTTCTGGAGATTATCAAACTTATGTTGAAATAGATGGAAAGATGTATCACCATATCTTAGACAAGGATACAGGTTATCCAGTAGAAGATAAAAAAATGGTAGTAGTATTATGTGATAATGCTTTTTGAGGCAGATTTACTATCAACGACTTTCTTTCTAATGCCTATAGATAAGGCAATAAACTATGTAAATAGCAGAGATGACTTGGAAATTTTAATAGTTGACAAGGACATGAATATCATCACAAGTAAAAAAATTTTTGAGTATGAAGAAGTAAAAAAATAAAAATAAAAAAACTTGTAAATATATCAAAAATTAAAATATAATATTAAGGTATTAAATAAAAAAATAATGGAGGGAAAAAGAAATGGATTTATTAACACAAGTTATGTATCTTGGTTTAGTTGCTGGGATATTGTCTTTACTTGCAGCATTCTATTATGCAAAAAAAGTAGAACACTATCAAATAAACATACCAAAGGTAGAAGAAATAACATCAGCAATAAGAGAAGGGGGCTATGGCATTTTTTTGTCAGCTGAATATAAAATTCTTATTGTTTTTCGTAGTCGTAGTAGCAGCTGCTTTAGGAATCTTTATAAGTGTACCTACAGCAATAGCATTCGTATTAGGAGCTATAACATCAGCTATAGCTGGGAATGCAGGAATGAGAATTGCTACTAAAGCAAACGGAAGAACAGCAATAGCTGCTAAAGAAGGAGGACTTGCAAAAAGCACTTGACGTTGCATTCTCTGGAGGAGCAGTTATGGGACTTACAGTTGTTGGTTTAGGAATGTTTATGTTATCTTTAATCTTATTAGTTACTAAAAATTCTAGGAGAATGTAATTACTGTAAATGATGTAACAGGATTTGGAATGGGAGCTTCTTCAATAGCATTATTTCGCAAGAGTTGGAGGAGGAATCTATACTAAAAGCAGCAGACGTTGGAGCAGACTTAGTTGGTAAAGTTGAAGCAGGAATTCCTGAAGATGACCCTAGAAACCCAGCTACAATAGCTGATAACGTTGGAGATAACGTTGGGGACGTTGCAGGAATGGGAGCAGACTTATTTGAATCTTATGTTGGTTCAATAATAGCTACTATAACTTTAGCTTACTTATGTAGACACTAGCTGTAGCAGATAAAAACTCACTCTATGTTGCAGCACCTTTATTAATATCAGCTTTTTGGTATCGTGGCTTCAATAATAGCTACTTTAACAGTTAAAAACTGATGATGGAAGTAAAGTGCATGCAAAAACTTGAAATGGGAACAAGAATAGCAGGATTATTAACTATAATAGCTTCTTTTTGGAATTATCAAATATCTTGGATTTAGATATGGGAATATTCTATGCAATAGTTGCAGGATTAGCTGCAGGACTTATAATAGCTTACTTCACAGGGAATCTATACTGACACTGGAAGAAGAGCAGTAAACAGAGTATCTGATGCAGCAGGAACAGGAGCAGCTACAGCAATAATTGAAGGTTTAGCAATAGGAATGGAATCAACAGTTGCACCTTTAATAGTTATAGCAATAGCAATCATAGTTTCTTTCAAAAACAGGTGGACTATATGGAATTTCAATAGCAGCAGTTGGAATGCTTGCAACAACAGGAATGGTTGTAGCAGTTGACGCTTACAGATAGCAGTTGCAGACAACGCTGGAGGAATTGCTGAAATGTCTGAATTACCTCATGAAGTAAGAGAAACTACTGATAAACTAGATGCAGTTGGAAACTCAACAGCAGCAGTTGGTAAAGGATTCGCAATAGGATCAGCAGCTTTAACAGCTCTATCTCTATTCGCAGCATATAAAGAAGCAGTAGATAAAGTTAACTACTGAACCATTAGTAATAGATGTAACTGACCCAGAAGTTATAGCTGGATTATTTATAGGAGGAATGTTAACATTCTTATTCTCAGCTTTAACTATGACAGCAGTTGGTAAAAGCAGCTATAGAAATGGTTGAAGAAGTTAGAAGACAATTCAGAGAATTCCCAGGAATCATGGATAGAACTCAAAAAAACCTGACTATAAGAGATGTGTTGAAATATCAACTCATTCATCATTAAAACAAATGATTTTTACCAGGAGTTTTTAGCTATAATAGTTCCAGTTGCTATTGGATTATGGTCTGTAAAAAGCTCTTGGAGGATTACTTGCTGGAGCTCTTGTAACAGGAGTTTTAATGGCTATAATGATGGCAAATGCTGGTGGAGCTTGGGATAATGGTAAGAAACAAATCGAAGCTGGATACAAAGGAGATAAGAAAGGTTCTGACAGACATAAGGCAGCAGTTGTTGGAGATACAGTAGGAGATCCATTCAAAAGATACTTCTGGATCTTCATTAAATATCTTAATTAAATTAATGTCTATAGTATCACTTGTATTAGTTCCACTATTTGTAAGATAATAGAAATATTACAGATATAAATAACAAGGGATTGTTAAAAATATTAGACTTCTAACAATCCCTTTTTTACTTGAAAAAAATTTTTAAAAAAATTTTAAAAAAATGTTTCTCAAAATGAAAAAAATATATTATATAATTATGACTTGAGGTAATATAACAATCCTTAGTTATGGAGAAGAAAAAAATGAACGAATTAAAAAAAGAGGAGTATAGGAATAGACATATTAAAAGGCTATTTCTCTAATTTCAGTTATAATCTATCACTTTTATGAATACAAGGGGAACTTACATTGGAGTTATCTTGTTTTTTTGTCATTAGTGGATATTTGATAACAGAAGTTTTATACGAAAGAGATGATAGTTATTTTAGTTTCATCAAAAGAAGATATAACAAAAATTTTTTTTCCACCTCTGATTGCAGTTCTAACTTTTACATACTTAGCTTTTTTTATTATTTTTTTATGATTATATAAGTTTAAAAATTAATTTATAGTTCTCTCTCAAGTTTATTTGGAGTGAGCAACTTCTATCAGATATCCACAGGAATGTCCTATTTTTGAAAGAAGTGGAGATTTATTTCCACTCTTACATACTGGAGTTTATCGATAGAAATACAGTTCTATATTTTATTTCCCTTTCTTATATACTTATTTAAAAAAATTTAAGTTGGATAAAGAAAATTATAATAGCTATAATTATATTGTTATCTTTTATATCAGCAGGACTGATGTTCTATAAAGAATATATTAACTATGATATAAGTGCCATATACTATGGTACAGATACAAGAATTTTTCAGTCTTTTATGGGATCTGCTTTCTACTTTCCTATTTAAAGATAGAGATTTAGAGAATGAAAAAGCAAAAAGCTAAATACTATTTCCTATATGTGTTTAGGGGTAATAGTAGTAATAGTATTATCAGTAGATTATTTATCGAAAATCTAATTACTATGGTTTCTTATTTTTTTAATAAGTATTTTAGGTTCATTTATGACAGTGACAAGTTTAAAAACAGGCTTTTTTTAGATTTTGATAAATCCAGTTGCAAATACTTTTAGCTAAATTAGGTGAACATAGCTATGTTTTATTATTTATGGCAGTATCCACTTATGATATTTTTCATTAGAATTTTTTTTAAATGGTCTGACATAGACTATAATTATACAGTTGGAATACAGGTAATAATTTTAATAATTTTATCAGAAATTTCATATGAATTTTTTTGATAAAGAGAAGACAGGAGTCGATAGTTTTTGAGAAGAATATTTTTTTAGTTTTATATGTGGCACTTTTTAGCATTTTTACCTATAAGCTCAGAAACAAATTCAGAAGAAGTTAAAAAAACAGAGCAAATGAAATTGATAAGATGGCAGTGGTAGAAACTACTGAAAAATACTTCAAAAAGTAGATAGATAAAAAAATCAAAGTTGAAGAAAAAAACATTAGCTACTAAAGTAAAGTGCAACTGGACATAAAGAATTGAAAAACAGATAGTAATAAATCTTCTGCTAAGACAAATATAAAAACAGAAGAAAAATAAAACAGTAGTTAAAAAAATACAGATACTATAGAAGCTAAGGATTATACTTTTTATAGGGAGATTCTGTTATGAAAATGGGAGAACCATATATCAAAGAAATCTTTAGAGATGCTAATGTTGATGCAAAGGTATCAAGACAATTTACAGATTTACCTAAAGATTTTAGAAGAATTAAAAGGAAGTAAAAAAATTAAGAAATACAGTGGTTATACACTTAGGAACTAATGGAGTTATAAATAAGGAAGCTTTTGAAAGTTCAATGAGAATGTTGAAAGGTAAAAAAAGTTTATATTATGAATACTGTTGTTCCTAAACCTTGGGAAAAAAATCAGTTAATAAAAGTTTAGCTGAATGGTCTCAAGAATATGATAACATAACTATAATAGATTGGCATAAATATGCTAAGGGAGAAAAAGCAATTATTCTATAAAGATGCAACTCACCCTAAACCAGAAGGTGCAAAAAAATATGCTGAATTTATCTTTAAAAAAATATAAAAAGATAATAATGTAAAAAGCTGTTGAAATTTAACTTGCAACAGCTTTTTTTATTTGTTATATATTAAAAAAGTTTACAGTGTTAAATCCAATTGGAAGATTAAACATCAACCAGATACCAAAGAAAAATGATACTAGTTATTAAAAATTATAATAGCATGAGGCATCATGTATGCAATTAAATCTCCAAAACCAAATTTTTTTATTATATTTATTACAATATATTAAAACAAGTGGGAAAGAAGCTCATAAGTGGAGAAATTATATTTGTAGCAGAATCTCCAAGTCTATAAGCTAGTTGAGATAATTCTGGAGAAACACCCATCTTGTATAACATAGGTAAAAAAATATTGGTGCAATCAATACATATTTACTACTCATAGAACCTATAAATAAATTTATGAAAGAGCAAAAATAGTATAAATACTATCATAAGAGGTATTCTAGTTAATCCCAATTTCAGAAAGAAATTGTCCACCTTTGGCGGCTATTATTATTCCTAGTTGAGAATAAGAGAACCAAGATATAAAAAAATAGATGAGAAGAAACATAAAAACTATAAATGCTCCAAAAACCATCTAATGATTTAAATAGGTAAGTCATTAAGTCTTTATCACTTTTTATCTTCTTTGTAGCAATACCATAAAAATATTCCAGGGATAAAGAAAAATAAGGCATATAACAGGAATTATAGCAGATAAAAGAGGGACTCCAACCTAGAAAGTAAAAAGACCAGTTTTAGGATTTCTAAGAGGTGCTCCACTAGGAAGAGATAATAAAAAGTATGATTCCTATAGAAACTAAAAAATCCAATACCAGCATATTTTTAAACCTTTATTTTTCATCAGCAGTTAATTCAGTAAAGTTTTTCTTCAATTTCATTGGTTTCAGTTTATTTCTTCTGGAAAATATTGATTAACTTTAGGTTCAATAATCTTATCATTGATATATGCAATGATAAAAAGTTATAAAAAAATGTATAGAAAAAAACATAAAAAAACTGAATTAGCTAAAGGAGTCACTACATAGTTTGGATTGACAATACTCATTGCAGAAGTTGAAAGTCCTCCAAGAAGAGCATCAATAGAAACTAAACAAGCAGCAAAACCTGCTGAAGTTGAAGAAAATCCTAGTAAAAATACCAGCTATAGGATTTCTTTTTAAGTTGTTTATATAGAATACCAGCAATTGGTATTACAAGGACATAACCTATATCTCCAGCAAAAGAAGAGTTTACTCCTAAGAAAGCTATGAATAATGATACATATTTTCCTTTAATTTTTTTGCATAGATTTCTTTAGAAAACTTGGAAATAATCCAACTTCATTTAAAAAAATTAAAGAAAAGTGAGAAGAATAAAAACAACACCTAAAAGGAGCAAAGCCTATAAAGTTTGGTACAGCTTCTTCAAAAAATCCATCTAATACCATCAGCATCAAATAAGCTTTTTTTACTGTATAAGTTTGAAGTTCAACTTGTTTAGTAGAACGATTGATAGCTTCAATCTCGACAGAAACTCCCATTTTTGAAAAAAATTACAGATAAAATTCCCACAATGATAGAAAAAAATAATAAAAAAATAGTAACAGGATGTGGCAAATGATTTGATACAGCTATTACTTTTCCCAATGAAAACCTTTTTCTTTCACTCATAATAGACCTCCTTTAAAGATATTAATAAATAACTATATATTTATATTATACACCTTTTTTTATTTTTTTAATACATTTTTTTTATAAATATTTAAAAAGAGGCTGTTGCAAAATTAAAATTTTCAATACTAAAGTAAAAAAATAAGTGAGTTATGAATGGAAATTTTTATCGTTAAGAAATTTACTCAGTAACGAACTATTTTTTTACTTTTTGTGATTTTGCAACAGCCTCTTTTTGAATGACTTATATAATTAAAACATTGTATTTATGACTAGCATTACTGCAGAGAAAACTCCAATAATTCCCATCAGAGGCAAGATATATTTTAGCCATTTATCAAATGTTGTACCTGCCATTTCCAGTGTCACTAGAATTAATCCAGTTGGTGTGATGAAAGACATCCAACCTTGTCCCCAGTTATATGCATTGATAACAACTTCTCTTGATAGACCAACTGTATCTGCAAGTGGAGCCATGATAGGCATAGAAAGTACAGCAAGTCCAGAAGATGAAGGTATAAAGAAACCCTAAAAACAGAGAAGATTAGTAGTTGTGCAATAGCAAAAGTTCCCTTACCCATACCAGCTACAAATTCAGTTGAATAGTATAGTAAAGTATCAGAGATAAAACCGTTGTCCATTACTATATTGATAGAACGAGCTAGTCCTATTGTTAGAACAACTCCAACTAAATCTCCTGCTCCAGCAATAAAGGTATTGACAGCATCTTTTTCTGATAAACCAGAAAAAGAACATAAGTAAAAGAGCAACTCCTAAGAATAGTGCTGACATTTCTTCGAACCACCATCCACCACGAGAAACTCCCCAAATTAAAAACAGGGAATGCAGCAGCAAATATAAGTAAACAAAGTCTTCTTCTCCAAGTAAATTCTTTTTCAGAGTTAGAATCATATTCTCCTAAAAAAATCTTTTATGTATTTCTTCTTTATCAACATAAACATATGATTTTGTAGGATCTTTATTAACTTTTTTTAGCATACCAATACATATATGCTAAAGTAATAATTGAAGCTAAAACTAAAGTTACTATTCTAAATGTTAATCCTTCTGTGAATGAAATTCCTGCAGCATTAGATGCAATAACAGTAGCAAAAAGGGATTTATGGTTGAGAACATGGTTCCTATAGATGAACCCATGTAGATTGCAGCAATACAAGTTAGTACATCAAAATCCACTTAATAGGAAGATAGGCATAAGTATTGGATAGAAGGCAATAGTTTCTTCTGCTAAACCAAAAGTTGTTCCTCCTAAAGTTGTTAGAACAAAAACAAGAGTTACCAACAAAAATTCTTTTCCTTTAGTTCTCTTTGAAAGAGCTGCCATTCCAGCATCGAAAGGCTCCTATTTTATTAATAATTCCTATAATTCCTCCAAGAATGAAAAACGAAAAGCATAATATCAGTAGTATCTAAAGCACCAGTGATAGGAGCTTTAAGAACATCTAAAAATCCTTGTGGTTTTTGCTCAATTCTTTGATAAGTTCCAGGAATAGCAATAGGTTTTTTTGATTACACCTTCAGTAAATTTATCCAAACTTAATTGAATTTGAAGTCTATCTAAAAACTTCTTGAGTTGCAGGCTCTGTTGTTACATTGTTCTCATGATCTGTGATGACAAATTCATTTGTACTATCATCATAAGTTAATCTTGAGAACTGACCTGATGGAACTATGTAAGTTAAAACTGCAGCTAAAAACTAAAAATAATAGCCAATACCGTGAAATGCACTTGGGAAACCTCTTTTTTTCTTTTGTTTTTTTCAGACATTTTTAATAGGAGTTATTGCAATTTTTTTATTTGCAAAGACTCCTTCACCTCCTTATATTTTATATCTAAAGTCATTATATATATTTTTAATGCTAAAAAATCAACTAAAATTTTATTAATATAACTATTTATTCTATTTTTAAATCACTTGTATTGTTCAAAAAAATATAATAACTGTCTAAAAAAATTTGGTGATATTAGAATTAATGCATTATGTATTAAGCTGAAAATATTAATTTAAAATATATTGATATTTGTTATGGTAACTATAATATATATGTATTTTACAAATAATAAATAAGTTATAGAATTTAGTTAAGGCAATTAAATAGTTAGGAGGTATACATATGTCAAAAGAAAAAAAGTTAAACCGTCGCTTTTTTTGTAGCTTTACTACCATTTATTTTTTTCTAATAATTTTTTTATGTTATTAGGGACTTTAGTTTATTCTTCTCCTGCTCAAATTCCATTAATTCTAGGAATTGCTATAACTTGTATCATAGGACATTTTTTTAGGTTATTCCTATGAAGAAATAGAAGATTCTATGATAGAAACAAATAAGATGGGCTTACAAGCTAATTTTATTATGTTAATTGTAGGTTGTTTGATTGGATCTTGGATAGTAGGTGGAGTTGTTCCAGGTATGATATATTATGGCTTAAAATTATTTACTCCTAGAATATTTTTTTAATTATCTTACCTATAATGTGTGCAATAATAAGTGTATCGACAGGTAGTGCATGGACAACAGCAGGGACAATGGGAACTGCAGCTATGGGAATTGGAGTAGGAATGGGTATTCCCGCACCATTAGTTGCAGGTGCAGTTGTTAGCGGAGCCTCTTTTTGGAGATAAATTATCACCTCTTTCTGACAGTACAAACCTTGCAGCTGCTACGGCTGAAGCAGGATTATTTGATCACGTAAGACATATGTTAAAGACTACTATTCCAAGTTTTTTTAATAGCACTATTAATATTTGCTTTTTTTAGGTAGAAATTTTTGGAAGTGCTAATATAGATAACAATGCAATAGATAGTATTACTAATACAATAGCTAATAATTTTAAAAATTACACCTTTAATTTTTTTATTCCACCAATTATAATAATAGTTGTGATATTTTTTTAAAAAGTTCCTCCTGTTCCAGGAATGTTGATTGGCACTCTTGCAGGTGTAGGGAATGTGTTTTTTTACCAAGGTGAAAACTTGACTACAATAATTGCAGCACTATATGAAGGATATAGTATAGAAACAGGAAATGCTGTTGTTGATAAACTATTAAATAGAGGTGGATTTACTTTTTCATGATGGAAACTATCTCATTAGTTATGTGTGCCTTAGCATTTGGAGGTGCTATTAAAGCAATAGGTTGTATAGACACAATAATAGAAACAGTTCTAAAGCATTTAAGAAGAAGAGGTTCTATAATCACTTCAAATGTTATTATGTGTATTTTATGTAACTTTTGCTGCTGCAGATCAATATATGTCAATAGTTATTCCAGGGACAAATGTATAAAAAGGTCTATAAAAAAATTAAATTTAGCACCTGAAAATTTATCAAGAACTCTTGAAGATGCGGGAACATTAACATCAGGATTAGTTCCTTGGTCAACTTGTGGAGCTGTTTATTTAGCAACTTTAGGAGTAAGTGCTTTTCAATATGGAAGATACCATATTTTAGGTTTAGTAAACCCAATAGTAGCTATAGTTTATGCATATTTGCTAATTTTTCTTAAACCCACTTGATAAATCAAAAACCTATAAAAGATAGATTGACAGATGAGGATTTAAAAGACTTATAAAAAAATATTTAATATCTCCAAGAGAATAATGAATAAATATAGATAATTGTAGTAAATAAAAAAATGAGCTGTTGCAAAATTTAAAGATTTTCAATCTTAAAAGTAAAAAAATAAGTGAGTTACGATGAAATTTTTATCGTTAAGAAATTTACTCAGTAACGAAACTATTTTTTTACTTTTTGTTAAATGCAACAGCCCCTTTTTTTCTTTTAAAATCAATTATTTAATTTTAATTTTTATTCTTCAGTTTTTCTTTCTCTTTTTTTAATTGAGCCATTACTATTGGTGATAATAATGAGAAAAGAGTTAAGAATAATAGAACTTTTGAAACTGTACTTTGGAATAGTATAGAATAATTATTATGATTTAAGATAAGTGATCTTCTAAGTCCTGATTCACCTATTGGTCCTAATATTAAAGCTAAAAACTATTGAAGCAGAGTTAAGTTCAAATTTTTTTGAACAAAGTATCCAATTATACCAAAGACAAACATTACCCATACGTCAGCCATTTGGTTTGTTAATAGCATAAGAACCTATTACACTTAGTGCAAATATAAGAGGTATTAAGTAGCTATCTGAAACTCTTGATACTTTTTGCAAATAATTTAGAACCGAAAAAGTCCTAAGATAAGCATGAATATATTAACTATAACAAATCCTGCAAAGAAAGTATAAGTTATTTTCCCATGAACAGTAAATAGGTCTGGATATGGTTGAAGCCCTTGTATCATAAGTCCTCCAAGTAAAAACAGCAGTAACACTTTCACCAGGGATTCCTAATGTGAATGTTGGTATAAGTGAACCTCCTGTAACAGCGTTGTTAGCTGCTTCAGCTCCTGCTATTCCTTCTATACTTCCATGACCAAATAATTCTTTTTTTCTTTGAGAATCTTTTTGCTTCGTTATATCCCTAAGAAAGCAGCAATACTTGCTCCAGCTCCTGGTAATATTCCTATAATACTTCCAATAACTGTTGATCTTAAAGATGTAGGTAATATCTCTAAGATTTGTTCCTTAGATAATAGAACTTTATTATCAAAAGTCTACCATATTTCCTGCTTCTTTAATTTTTCTTTTCAGCCAACATCAATACTTGTGACATTGAGAAAAAGTCCTATAAGAGCAGCAGTAAAAGGTATTCCTGAAAGTAATGCAGGAACTCCAAATGTGAAACGAGCATTTCCTAGCATAGGATCCATTCCAACAGTTGATAACATTAATCCTAAAGCTCCTGAAATTAAATCCTTTTTACTATTGATTTTTGTACTTGCACCAGCAATGATAGTTAAACCAAATATAGATAACCAGAAATATTCAGCTGGTCCAAAAAAAGTAATGCAAGTTTTGCTAGTCTTGGAGCAAATAGATAAAAGTGGAATAGCACTTAAAAATTCCTCCCTATGAATGAAGCAGTGATTGCAGTACCTAATGCAGTACCTGCTTTTTCCTTGTTTTGTTAATTCACTAACCATCTATAGCAGTTGCAGCTGCCGCTGGAGTACCTGGTGTACGAATTAAGATAGCTGAAATCGAACCACCAAATATAGCTCCACAATAAACTCCTGCAAGAGTAATTAACCCTGTTGAAGGATCCATTCCAAATGTAATAGGAATTAATAAAAGCAACTCCCATTGCAGCAGAAAGTCCTGGTAAAGCTCCAATAGTTATTCCGATAGCCACACTAATTATAGCAGCAACTAAATTTATTGGTGTTAAGGCTGCTGCATATCCAAATAAAACATCTGACATAATTATTTCTCCTCTCCTAACTTATAGTAAAAAAATCCTCTTGGTACAGGGACTTTTTAAGAATGATACAAATATTAAATATAAAAAAATATTGGGAAAAAGTATACTCACAACAATACTCCATTTAATACTGCTCTTTAATGCTACCATAGTTACAAAAAAAGGTAAATTGCAGTTGTAACAAAAGAAACCAATTATATCAATTAAAACTATATATACAGCAGATAATACAATAATAAGGAAGAATTGACGATATAAAAATACCTTTAAATTGATCATCTTCTTTTTCTGCCTCATTTTTAGGCTTTTGATAATAAAAAGTATTTATAGCTAAAAAGTAAAGTTAAAAAAATACCATTAAACCTAATACAAAAAAAGAGGATATCTTGCTGCTTTTTTTCTGGAAGCTGTTTTTATTAAAAAGAAATAAAATGCTTCTAAAAATAAATAAACCTATTGTTAAAAAAATTTATCATATTTTCTCATATTATTTATAACCTTTCATTCATTGTAAAAATAAAAAGGGCATTGCAAATATAACTATTGAAAAAAACCTCGTTGTACTTGCAACAGCCCCATTTTAAATTAATATTTTCTTAAATATAATTATTTTATTCCTAAAGTAGGAACAGTTTCTATAATATATGTTTCTTGATCTTTAATATATTGAGCTAATTCTTCAGGTGACATATATTTTAAAGGTAGACTAGCATTTTTAGATTTTTTTCAATATTATCTGGAGATTCTAAAGCTGCTTTTAAAAACATCATGTAATTTTTTTGGATGATTTCTTTTTGGAGTTCCTTTAGGAGCAACAATAGCACGAGCTGAACCAAATATTACAGGATATCCACTTTCAGTTAAAGTAGGAACATCTTCAAAACCTTCTAATCTTTTTATCTGTGAAAAGAAGCTAATAATCTTAATTCACCAGATTTAACTAAACTTGCAACTTCACTGATTTTTTTGCAACTGTTGCATTAACATGTCCACCACGTAAAGCAGAGATCATATCTGTACTTCCACCGAATGGAACGTGAGTTACTTGAATTCCAGCTTCTTTTTGCAAAGTGAGCAGCACCAATGTGGTTAGAAGCTCCTGCACCATTGTTAGAAATAGTTAATTCATCTGGATGAGCTTTTTGCATATTCAACGAAATCAGCTAAAAGTGTTGAATGGGCTATCAGCTTTAACAACTAATACACCTGGATCATAAACGTGGTTCATGATAGGTTCTACATCATCAATTTTTGTACTTTGTTTGTCTTTCATGAGGAAGACTTACGAAAGTTGGTAAGTTAATAAATCCGATTGTATATCCGTCTGGAGCAGCTTTTTGCTAATTCAGTATATCCGATTTCTCCATCTGCACCTGGTTTATTTACGATAACAAATGTTTGAGGGAAGTTCTTTTGAGCTTCTGCCATTAATATACGAGCACCAACGTCAGTTCCTCCACCTGCTTTGTAAGCTATAATTACGTTTACAGGCTTTTTCAGGGTAAGCGTCTGGGTTAGCCTCTGCCGCTTTCTTTTCTCCACCACAAGCTACTAAAAAGTAGAGAAAGTAATAAAGTTAATACTGCTAAAAAAATTTCTTTTTCATTTAAAAATGACCTCCTAATAAATTCTCATCTAAATTGTACACTATTATATAAATTTTTCAATATAATTATTTATAAAATTAATAATCAGATTGAACTAAAAAAATAACATATATATCCGATAAGTAATAAAAAAATCCTGTTATAGTAAGGTCTAAAAAAATTTATTTGACAAACGAAAAAAACTGGTATACAATAGGGACGAGGGAGTAACAAATAAGGAGTGATTAAAAATGACAACAAACAAAAATTTTAGGAAGCAAAAAAATGTTTTAAAAGAAGGCATTTGTATTCTTGGTTTTTATCAGCAAGTTTTTTTATCTTTAAATTCCCAAGATGCATTTGCAGAAGTAGCAGGTGATCAAAGCAAAATTACAAGTAAACTTGTTAAAAACGTAAAAAGAAGTTGACTACGATAGATATTATAAAGGAGATTTTTTTATTCAGATGTTGGAGCTTATCCTGAAGGAATGTTCCTTGTAGTAGAAAAAAACTTATAGAAAACTACATAGCATTTGCTCATATGGGAGATGCATCATATCTTGCACCAGTAGGTCAACGTTTTGAAGAAAAAAATAGAAGGTCAAACTATAAAACGCTATATCGCAGTAAGCCAAAAAGAAAAAAAGAAGGTTATTATTGTATAGATATTTATAATAACTTAAATGATCAACCTGTAGCAACTCTTACAGCAGGACTTAAGATAGAAAAGAAGAAAAAAATGGATATTTAATAAGTCCTAAAAAAATGATTTGAAAAATAGTATATAAAGGAAAAAAACATATAAAAAATCAATCTGCTTTTAAATTTCTTAGGATTTTAATAAAAAAATAGCACCTAATAGGTGCTATTTTTATTAATTTTATAAAAATAAAAATATTTTTTTATTTTATAAAAATTAATAGTATTTAAAAAAATGTTAGTTTTTTTACAAATATTTTCAATATAGTAGAATAAAAAAACTTCATCTATTAATATTATAAATAAATAACTTTAAAAATATTGAAAAAAATATGATAATATATAACAAATTTTAAATTTTTTTACTTAGAGGAGGGATTTTTATGCATTTCGATTTGGTCGGGTTTTATTTTTTTAATTCATTAGTTTTATTATTTTTTTCACTATGACTTTAGGAAACCTATTTGGAGACATAAAGTTTAAGAAATTTCAATTTTGGAATTACTGGAACTTTATTCATTGGGTCTGTTTGTTGGATATTTTCTAACAAAAGTATGCAGTAACAATTCCAGAAGGTAGTAAATTTTTTTACAAAAAGCCCAAAAATGTACTAAAGGGAAATATTATAGATAGCTCTATAATGAATTTATCACTACTTATTTTTCATAGTTGGAACAGGGCTTTTAGCAGCTAAAGATATGAAATATGCTATTACTAAATTTGGAAAAACAATTTGTAATCTTAGCTATATTTATACCATTTGTTGGAGCAGTAGCATCTTATGGTTTTCTCAAAAGCATTAAAGAATATGAGTCCATATCAAATAACAGGAACTTATACTGGAGCTTTGACAAGTTCAGCAGGACTTGCAGCAGCAACTGAATCTTCAGAATCTGAATCAAAAACATTCAGCAGCTAATTTTGAAAAATCTAGATGAAGGAACAAAAAGTAAAGATATTAGCTATAATTAATAATGCAAAAGAAAGAGATGCAAAATTAAAAAAATGAAGCAATTCCAGAAAAAGATGACAGTTGAAAAACACAACAAGTCTATCAGCAGAAGATACTGAAATATATGTAACTGAAGCAAAAAGCTGGAGTTGGAGTAGGACACTCAATTGGATATCCATTTGGAGTATTATTCTTTAATTTTAGGTATTAATTTTATTCCAAGAATGTTTAGATTTGATGTTGAAAAAGAAAAAAAGAAAAAAATACTTTTGCTCAAAAAGAAAATAGATTTAAGCAATGTTAAAGATTCAGAAAAAAATACTATCCCAGAAGTTAAAAATGGACTTCGTAGGTTTTCTCAATAGCAGCATTCTTAGGATATTTTTTTTAGGAAGTATTAAAAATTGCAATGGGACCTCTAGGAACATTTTTCATTAGGAAGTATTGGTGGAGCAATCATAGTTGCATTGATTTTTAGGATCTATTGGAAAAAAATTGGACCTATCAACTTCCGTATGGATTCTGTTGTTTTAGGAAAAAAATGAGAACATATTTCCTATCAATTTTCTTAGCAGGGAACAGGATTAAACTATGGTTTCCGTGTTGTTGAAGCTGTTACTGGAGATGGAATTATGATAGCAGTTGTTTCAGCACTTGTAGCAATTTTATCTGTTCTATTTGGATTCTTGTTAGGACACTATGTTTTTCCATGTAAACTGGACTCTATTATCAGGAGCTATAACAGGTGGAATGACATCAGCACCAGGTTTAGGAGCAGCTATAGATGCACTAGATTCTGATGAACCAGCAATATCTTATGGAGCTACACAACCACTTGCAACTCTATGTATGGTTATTTTTCTCTATAATTATTCATAAATTACCTATCTAATATATACAAAAAAAGTCAGTTGAGATTTATTTAAAAATTACAACTGACTTTTTATTGTATAAAAAAGTCAAAGTATTTTTAAATTTATTAAACTAAATACTTGTAAATTTTCTAATATCAAATTATTATAATAAAGTTTAGCATAATAATTATTTTTGATTTTTTTGTAAAAAAATGATATACTAAGATTAATGATTTTTAGTTTTTATAGGAGGACAGATGAAAAAAAGCAGTAAAAATATCTATTATGTTCATTATTATTGTTAGTATTTTTTTGTAGCTTGTGGAGAAAAAGAAAGAAGAAAAAAAGTTGCAACTGAAGATAAACCAATAGTAATAGGACAAACTTTTGTAGTTGGTGCAATAGAGCCAACAGTTGGAGGAACACCTTGGTCTTTGACAACACATGGTTTAAGTGAAACAGTATTTTCTCTCGATAAAAGACGGAAATTTAGTTTCAAGATACGTTGAAGAAGTTGAAAAGAGTGGATAAATTAAATTGGGTATTAAAAATTAAAAAAAGGGAGTAAAATTCTCTGATGGAACTGAAGTTAATGCTGATGCTTTAGCTTGGGCAATGAATACAATTATGGAAGAGAAATCCTTTTATCTAATGCTACAGCAGGTAAGGTAAAGTTTGAAAAAGTAGATGATTACACTGTAAATGTTACAGTTGAAAGAGAAACTCAAAACTTAAAAAGCTCTTTTTAACAGAATGGACAAACATAGTATTTAAAAAAAGGTGACAATGGATATATTTTTACAGGTCCTTATGTAGTTAAAGAGTTTAGAACCTGAAGTTTCTTTATCTTTAGAACCAAATCAATACTATGAAAAATGCTGAAAAAAAGAGGAGAAGTTATAATAAAAGGCAATAAGTGATATGGCTTCTATGAAAATTAGCTTATGAATCAGGAGAGTTGGATATGGCTTTTTGGTATAACTCCTGAAATAGCTGATGAATTGACGCGGGAAAAATTGTTGAAACTATAGATGCAGGATACCAATATTTTGGAGTTTTAAATACTGCAGAGTGGAATTATGTCTGATAAAGGCAGTTAGAGAAGCTATAAACTTTAGGTTTAGATAGAGAAGATTATATAAAAAGCATTTAAAAAGGTGGAAGAGTAGCAAATGGACTTTTTGCACAATATTTATCCTTTTGCTGGAGATGTAAAAAGTTGAATATAATTTAGATAAAAGCTAACAGTATTTTAGAAGAAAATGGATGGAAATTAAATAAAGATGGTCTAAGAGAAAAAAAGATGGGAAAAAGTTTCTAACTGTAAATATACTTACATATAACAGTAGACCTGACTTTAAAAAAATAATAATGCAAGTTATGTTATCTCAATTAAAGTAAGATGGGAATTGAAACTAAAAACAGCAATTGTAGATAATATAGATGTTGAAGCTAAGAAAAAAAGAATTTGATTTAATTTTGTATGCTCAACATACAGCACCAACTGGAGATCCAGCATATTTCTTAAATCAATTCTTTAGAACAGAAGGTTCTAAGAATATGATGACTTATTCATCAAAAAGAAGTAGATGACTTATTAGATAAAATGGGAACTATCCCTTATGGTGATGAATCTATAAAAAAATATCTAAAGAAATTCAAGAAATTATCTATAAAGGATTTACCAGTATTATACTTTAGTTGATCCTGAATGGAATGTAGCTTTATCTGAAAGATTAAAAAGACTATAAACCTTATGGTGGAGATTACTATATAGTAAACTCAGAATTATATAAATAATAAAAAAATAAATAGACTAGGGTGTATTTATTAGTATACCTTAGTCTTTTTAGTTTTTTTATGGAGGAAGTATGAAATACATTTTAAGATGGTTATCTATTATATTTATTTTTGAGCGTAATAACATTTCTAATAGTAAGATTTATTCCTGTTAGTCCTGTGGATATGCTATTGCAACATTATAATCTACCATTGACAGAAGAAAAATAGACAGTTATTAACTTCATATTATAAGCTGGACAAAAGTCTTTTTCAGCAATATATAGTTTGGATAAAAGATTTCTTAAAAAGGAAATTGGGGTATATCTTTCATAACGAAACTACCTGTTAAACAGGAAATGTTAAGAAGACTACCTTTTTTTCTTTAATTATAGGATTAGGTTCTTTGTTTTTTTATCGATTATACTTTCATTTTTTTCTTGGATATCTATCAGCTATAAAGGAAAAAAAGGTTTTTTTTGACAGACTGACAAGGGCAATATCAGTATTAACACTTAGTGTACCTTCTTTTTATAATAGCAATTATTATCATCTATTATTTTTGGAGTAAAAACACAGTTAATAAAGTTTTTTTCATAGGTGGGAAATTCTATGGAGTCCTATTCTCGATAATGATATTAGTTCTATATCAAGTTGGGAATTTAAGTAGAATTGTTAGAGATACTTTTTGTTGAGATGAAACAAGAAACTTTTTGTTAAATTCTATTTAATTAGAGGTTTTAATATAAATTATGTTCTATTGAGACATTGCTATAAGCCAGTTCTTTATTCTTTACTCTCAGCAAGTATTTCAAAAATTTTCATCAGTTGTGGGTGGAAGTGCTGTTGTGGAGTTTAGTTTTGCTATTCCTGGAATAAGTTACTTTTTAATCAGTAGTATAGTAAATAGAGACTATAATGTAATTCAAGCCTATATTTTTTTAATTTGTATTTATATGTTTTTTTGTTCATCTGCTATTTGATTTTTGTATTAAGTTTTTTTAAAAAGAAAAAGGGGAATAAATGACGAAGAAACTAATACTTTATTAATATATTTTTTTAATACTTATACTGTTAATTTTTTTCCTCAAGATTAAATGCAGATATAAATTTAGATTTAGTATTTTCAAGATTTTTTTCAAAGCAACATTTCTTTGGAACAGATGATTTAGGAAGAGACGTATTTTTCTTTGGTAATCATAGGGGGCTTTTAGAACCTTAGAGGTCGTCGCTATTGCAACAAGTCTTTCTTTTTGTTGGAAGTTTTCTTTAGGTATGATAGCAGGATATTTTTGAAAAAAACTATAGGGAACAATTATAAAAATCAATGGTAGATTTCTTAATGGTTGTACCAACTTTAATAGTTGCCTTTAATAATAACTTCTATCTTTGGTATTAGCTCCTGTTACGGCAGGAGTTTCAATTGGAGTGTTTGGTATAGGGAGCTATATGAATCAATCAGACGCTTTGACAAAAGGTAGAGAAAAAAATAAAGATTATATATTGGCATCACAGTTGTTAGGAGTTCCTTGGTATGTTGTTCTATTTCAGAAGAATCTTTGTAAATATAGTACCTAGACTACTTGTAAATTTAGGTAAATACTGCAAGTGGGAGTTATATTACTGTACTCAGCTTTGACTTTCATAGGTTTAGGGTTCAGATTATACAAAAGCCTGATTGGGGAGCAATGTTATATCAATATAGAATATATTTAGTGAAAAAAACCTTCTTTAATTATTATTCCAACATTGTGTATTCTATGGGTATCATTGTCTTTTAATCTAATTTTTCGATAAGAGGGAGAATTAAAAAGTGAAAAAAATATTTTTAGAATTTAAAAATTTCTCAGTATCTTTAAAAAAATGATAAAAAAATATTGAATAATATAAACATACAGATAAAAGAAAAAAAGAAAGTTTTAGGTATAGTTGGTGAATCGGGTTCAGGAAAAACTACACTTTTTAAACTCTATAATTTCTTTTTTTAGATATGAAAAAAATTTATAATTATAGGAGATATCTCTTTTTGAAAAATATAGAAATGTATAAAGATATCAGAAAAAGAGAGAAAAGAAACTTTGTTATAAAAAAATATTTCAATGATACTTCAAGATTCAATAAATTCCTTTAAATCCTTATGAAAAGGATAGAGAAAACAGCTTCTTGAAACCTATTTATTTCATTCTAAAGAAAAAAAGTAAGCAGATGATTTTTGCACTTGGAAAAATAAAAGAATTACTTTCAGATGTAGGTTTTGAAGATATAGATAGAATTTTAAAAAAAGCTATCCCTAATGAATTATCAGGAGGAATGAGGCAGAGAATAGCAATAGTTTTAGTACTATGTACAGATGCAAAAAAATAGTCTTTAGCTGATGAACCAACAACTTCATTGGATGTTGTAAATCAATTTAGATTCATAGAGTTACTTAAAAAAATCAGTGAAAGAAAAGAGCTTTGACACTTATATATGTAAGCCACGATATTAAAGGTATTATCAAAAATTTGTGACAGAATAATAGTTTTAAAAAGATGGAAATATCGTAGAAGAGAACAGCACAGTACAAATTTTAAAAAGAGCCTAAAAATGAGTATACAAAATTGTTAATTAAGGCTGCAACTGCTGATTAAAGGAGAATTATGGAAGATACTATCAATAAAAGAACTTTGAAATAAAACTTTTGAAAGTGGTTTTAAATTAAAAGGATATTAATTTTCATATAAAATGAAAGTGAAGTTGTTAGTCTTATTGGAGAATCAGGAAGTGGAAAAAAACAAGTATATCCAAAGTAATAATGGGACTATTAAAGGCAGAGGGAGAGATTCAAATTAATGGAAAAGGTACAGATGATTTTTCCAAAGTCCATATAGTAGTTTGAATCCTAAAATACAAGATAAGAGATATAATTGCTGAAGGAGTAATTTATCAAAAAAATTCTAAAAAAAGGAAGAAAAATTTAGATGAGTATCTACTTACTATATTAAATGAAGTAGGGCTTGGATAAAGAAGTATTAAATAAATATCCACATGAATTATCAGGGGGAATGAGACAAAGAGTGGGAATAGCTAGAGCAGTAGCAGTTAAAGCCCAAATCTAATAATAGCTGATGAAATCTTAACAGCACTTGATGCTTTGACACAAATTCAAATACTAGAACTTTTTCAAAAAGTTAAAAGAGAATACAAAAATATCTTATTTATTCATAAGTCATGATATAAATGTAGTGAGATTTCAGATAGACTTTTAATTATAAAAAGATGGAGAAATAATTGAAAGTGGAACTAAAGAAAAAAATATTTTCAAAACCTGAGAAAGAGTATACAAAAAAAGTTAATAGAGATATCAGGAAATAGAAAATTTAAAAAAGGATTTTTTTAGACTTTTAATGAAAAGTTTAAAAAAATCCTTTTATCATGTTTCTATTATTTTTTACTGCTGGTTTTGTTACAGTTGTAGAATTTGTATAAGCAGCAGCACCTGGGATAGAATCCATAGTTTTAATTATATTTTTCTATAATTCCACTCTTAGTAGCTACTTTAAATTTGTAAACAGCTATTCTTTTACCAGTTCTTAAATCTGAGAATTTAATAACTCCTTGATGAGTTCCTAAATAATCAGGATATAATGATTCACAAGTAATTGCAAAATTTGATTTTAAAGATGGTGAAGAAGTGTCTTTATTTGAAACTACAGAAACTTTCCAAAAAAATTATTTTTCTAAAGTCTTTTCTAAGTCAATTTCAAAGTCAGTTGGAAAAATATTGAATAAGTACAGTTTTTTTCATCCTTTGTAATAGGCTTTAGCATCATGAATAAATTGTGTGTTAGAACAAGCAACAAAAGCAAATAACATTAATACAAATAAAAAAATCTTTTTCATAAATATACCTCCAAAAAAATTTGTAATAAAAATAAAAAAATTGTTATTATAATAATACAATATCTTAATAAAAAAAGCAATCTAAATAATTTGAAAAATAAAAATAAAGTCAAAAATTAAAATATTTTTAAAAAAATCTTTGATTTTTTTAAAAAGTTGTGATATACTCTTTAGAGTGCATAAGAATTATCTTATGTAGTTAATTTAAAGGAGGTGCAATATATAAATGGCTTCTAACAAATTAAGAATCTATTTAAAAAGCATACGATTATACTTTTACTTGATGAATCAGCAAAAAGAATAGCTGAGGCTGCAAAAGAAAAAGCGGAGCAACTGTAGCAGGGCCTATGCCTTTACCTACAAAAAAATCAGAAAGTATACAGTTTTAAGATCAGTGCATGTTAATAAAAGATTCAAGAGAGCAATTCGAGATGAGAGTGCACAGAAGAATGATAGAATTAGTAAATTCTACAGATAAGGCTATTAGTTCGTTAACATCAGTTCACTTACCAGCTGGTGTAGGAATAGAAATTAAACAAGTTTAATTCTATTCTTGGTATTTATTTATGGGAGATGATGCGTGAGCATCATACTTACAGAATAGTACAAGTTGATTTTATTCTTGCGGTAAAAAAATAGAACCACAAGGGTAGGTTGTATCAACCAATATATTATTTGATGGAGGTTAAAAAAATGTCTGGAATTTTAGGAAAGAAAAATTGGAATGACTCAAATTTTTGAAGACGGAAAAATTCGTTCCAGTAACAGTTGTAGAAGCTGGTCCTAACTTTGTTCTTCAAAAAGAAAAACTGAAGAAAAAAAGATGGATATGTAGCACTACAATTAGGATTTGATGAAAAAGAAAGAAAAAAACACTACAAAACCTTTAATGGGAATATTCAACAAAGCTGGGGTTAAACCTCAAAGATTCGTTAGAGAATTAGCTGTTGAAACAGTTGAAGGATATGAATTAGGACAAGAAATCAAAGTTGATGTTCTAGCAGAAGTTGGATATGTAGATATCACAGGAACTTCAAAAAGGTAAAGGAACATCTGGTGTTATGAAAAAGACACGGATTTGGTGGAAATAGAGCTTCACACGGGGTTTCAAGAAACCACAGACTTGGTGGATCAATAGGGATGTCAAGTTGGCCTGGTAAAGTTCTAAAAGGTAAAAAGAATGGCAGGACAACATGGAAATGCAACAGTAACAGTTCAAAAACTTAAAAAGTAGTTAAAGTTGATGTTGAACACAACTTACTTTTTAATAAAAAGGAGCAGTTCCTGGAGCTAAAAAAACAGTTATTTAGTAATTAAACCAGCTGTGAAGAAAGTAATAGGATAGTAGAAAGAGGAGGAAAAGCAATGGCAGTTTTAAACGTATATAACTTAGCAGGAGATCAAACTGGTACTCTTGAAGTTAATGATGCAGTGTTTGGGATTGAGCCAAATAAAGTAGTTCTTCATGAAGTACTTACTGCTGAATTAGCAGCTGCTAGACAAGGTACAGCTTCTACTAAGACTAGAGCAATGGTTAGAGGTGGAGGAAGAAAACCTTTCAAACAAAAAAAGGTACTGGTAGAGCAAGACAAGGTTCAATAAGAGCACCTCATATGGTAGGTGGAGGAGTTACATTTGGTCCTCATCCAAGATCATATGAAAAGAAAGTTAATAAAAAAAGTTAGAAATCTAGCATTAAGATCAGCTTTATCTGCAAAGGTAGCAGCTGGAAATGTATTAGTGTTAGACTATGATGGAATAGACACACCTAAAAACAAAAAGTGATAGTAGAATTAGTAAATAAAGTTGATGCAAAACAAAAAAACAACTATTCGTAGTAGGAGATTTAATAAAAGATTACAATTTATACTTGTCAGCAAGAAACTTAGAAAACGCAGTAATTTTACAACCAAATGAAATTGGTGTTTACTGGTTACTAAAAACAAGAAAAAAAGTAATTCTTACTAAAGAAGCATTAGCTGTTGTAGAGGAGGTACTAGGATAATGAATGTTTATGATATAATCAAAAAAAGCCTGTTGTTACAGAAAAAAACAGAACTTTTAAGAAAAAGAATACAATAAGTATACTTTTTGAAGTACATCCAAAAAGCTAATAAAATAGAAATAAAAAAAGCTATAGAAACTATATTCAATGTAAAAGTTGAAGATGTAGCTACAATAAACAAAAAAACCAATTACTAAAAGACATGGTATGAGACTTTATAAGACTCAAGCTAAGAAAAAAAGCAATTGTTAAATTAGCTAAAGAAAAACACAATAACTTACTTCAAAGAAGTATAAGAAGCTTAAAGATATATATAGGTCAATGGAGGAAAAATAAAAAAATGGCTATTAGAAAAAAATGAAACCAATTACTAATGGTACTAGACATATGTCTAGAATAGTAAATGATGAATTAGATAAAGTAAGACCTGAAAAAAATCTTTAACTGTACCTCTAAAAATCAGCGTATGGTAGAGATAATTATGGTCACAGAACTTGTAGAGACAGACAAAAAAAGGACACAAAAGATTATACAGAATTATAGATTTCAAAAAGAAATAAATTAGATGTTCCTGCAAGAGTTGCAACAATAGAATATGATCCTAACAGATCAGCAAATATCGCTTTATTATTCTATGTTTGATGGAGAAAAAAAGATATATACTAGCTCCTAAAGGGCTTAAAAAAAGGAGATATAGTTTCTGCTGGAAGCAAAGCTGATATCAAACCTGGAAATGCACTTAAATTAAAAAGATATGCCAGTTGGGGTTCAAATTCACAACATAGAACTTCAAAAAAAGGTAAAGGTGGACAATTAGTAAGATCTGCTGGAACTGCTGCAAGACTTGTAGCTAAAGAAGGAACTTACTGCCACGTTGAATTACCTTCAGGAGAATTAAGATTAATACATGGTGAATGTATGGCAACTGTTGGAGAAGTTGGAAATTCAGAACACAACTTAGTAAGTATCGGTAAAGCTGGAAGAGCTAGACACATGGGGAAAAAAAGACCTCACGTAAGAGGAGCTGTAATGAACCCAGTAGATCACCCACATGGTGGAGGAGAAGGAAAGAACTCAGTTGGAAGAAAAATCACCTTTAACACCTTGGGGAAAAACCAGCACTTGGTATTAAAAACAAGAGGTAGAAAGACTTCTGACAAATTTATCGTAAGAAGAAGAAACGAAAAAAATAATTTGCGAGAGGAGGCTAATTAGTAATGGCAAGATCATTAAAAAAAGGACCTTTTTGTGACCATCATTTAATGGCTAAAGTTGAAGAAGCAGTTGCTTCTAACAACAACAAAGCTGTTATCAAAAACTTGGTCAAGAAGATCTACAATATTCCCAAATTTTATAGGATTAACTTTTTGGAGTATATAACGGAAAAAAACATATCCCAGTTCACGTAACTGAACAAATGGTAGGACATAAATTAGGAGAATTTGCACCAACTAGAACATATCATGGACATGGTGTAGATAAGAAGAAAAAAATAAAAATTCATTAAAAAGAAGGAGGATGGACTAGTGGAAGCTAAAGCAATAACTAGATTCGTAAGACTATCTCCTAGAAAAAGCTAGATTAGTAGCTGACTTAGTGAGAGGTAAATCAGCACTAGATGCGATAGATATTCTAGAATTTACAAATAAAAAAAGCTGCTAGAATTATAAAGAAAACTTTGATGTCAGCAGTAGCAAATGCAACAAATAACTTCAAAATGGATGAAGAAAAAAATTAGTAGTGTCAACTATAATGATAAATCAAGGACCAGTTTTAAAAAAGAGTTATGCCAAGAGCAATGGGAAGAGCTGATATAATCAGAAAACCAACTGCTCATATAACAGTGGCAGTATCTGAAAAAAATAAGATTAAGGAGGTAAAAACTGTGGGACAAAAAAAGTAGACCCTAGAGGACTAAGACTTGGAATTACAAGAGCTTGGGATTCTAATTGGTATGCAGATAAAAAAAGAGTATGTAAAAAATACTTCCATGAAGATGTGCAAATAAAAAGAATTTATAAAGAAAAAAACTACTTCCATACAGGGATTTCTAAGGTAAGAATCGAAAGAACATCTCCTTCACAAGTAGTTGTACATATACATACTGGAAAAAGCAGGATTAATAATTGGAAGAAAAAGGTGCTGAAATAGATGCACTTAGAGCAAAAACTTGAAAAAAATTAACAGCTAAAAAAGTAACTGTTAAAGTACAAGAAATAAAAAGACTTAAATGGAGATGCTGTATTAGTTGCAGAATCGATAGCTGCTCAAATTGAAAAGAGAATAGCTTACAAAAAAAGCTATGACTCAAGCTATATCAAGATCTATGAAATCTCCAGAAGTTAAAGGTATAAAAGTAATGATTTCAGGAAGATTAAATGGTGCTGAAATTGCTAGATCTGAATGGGCAGTTGAAGGAAAAGTTCCTTTACATACATTAAGAGCAGACATAGATTATGCAGTAGCAACAGCTCACACAACTTACGGAGCTTTAGGAATTAAAGTATGGATATTCCATGGTGAAGTTCTTCCTAGTAAGAAAGAAGGAGGGGAAGCTTAATTATGTTGATGCCAAAGAGAACAAAACACAGAAAAATGTTCAGAGGTAGAATGAAAGGGGCAGCTCATAAAGGTAACTTTGTTGCTTTTGGAGATTTTGGATTACAAGCTCTTGAACCATCTTGGATAACAAACAGACAAATAGAATCTTGTCGGGTTGCTATCAACAGAACATTTAAAAGAGAAGGGAAAACATATATAAGAATATTCCCTGACAAACCAATCACAGCAAGACCTGCTGGAGTGAGAATGGGTAAAGGTAAAGGAAACGTTGAAGGTTGGGTATCAGTAGTAAGACCTGGAAGAATATTATTTCGAAGTTTCAGGAGTAACTGAAGAAAAAAGCTAAAAGCAGCTTTAAGAAAAGCAGCTATGAAATTACCAATCAGATGTAAAGTTGTTAAGAGAGAAGAAAATGAAAATGGTGGTGAAAACTAATGAGAGCTAAAGAAATAAGAGAAATGACTAGTGAAGACCTAGTTGTTAAGTGTAAAGAGCTAAAAGAAGAATTATTCAACTTGAAGTTCCAACTTTCATTAGGTCAACTAACTAATACAGCTAAAAATAAGAGAAGTTAGAAGAGAAATTGCAAGAATCAACACTATCTTAAATGAAAGATAATAATTTCTTTAATATATAAAGAGGAGGTTAATCTTGAGAAACGAAAGAAAAAGTAAGAGAAGGAATAGTTGTTTCTGACAAAATGGAAAAAAACGATAGTTGTTGCTATAGAAACAATGATACTTCATCCTATATACAAGAAAAAGAGTAAAAAGAACTACTAAATTTAAAAGCTCATGATGAAGAAAAATGTAGCTCAAGTAGGAGATAAAAGTAAGAATAATGGAAACTAGACGTTTATCTAAGGATAAAAAAATTGGAGACTAGTAGAAATCATAGAAAAAGGCAAGATAATCACATTTAGTGAGAGGAGGATATTTTAATGGTACAACAACAAACTATCCTTAATGTTGCTGATAACTCAGGGGCTAAAAAAACTTATGGTAATAAGAGTTTTAGGAGGATCTAAAAAGAGATTTGGAAGAATTGGTGACATTGTTGTGGCATCAGTTAAAGAAGCTATCCCTGGTGGTAACGTTAAAAAGGGAGATGTCGTAAAGGCTGTTATAGTAAGAACAAGAAAAAGAAACTAGAAGAGACGATGGTTCATATATAAAAATTCGATGATAATGCTGGAGTTGTAATTAAACAATAACAACGAACCAAAAAGCAACAAGAATATTCGGACCAGTTGCAAGAGAATTAAGAGCAAGAAACTTTATGAAAATCTTATCTCTAGCAATAGAAGTTATATAATGAGAGAGGAGGCTTATAAGAAACATGGCTAGACCTAAAATTAAATTTGTTCCTGAATCATTACATGTAAAAAAACTGGAGATATAGTTTATGTAATATCTGGAAAAAGATAAAAAAAGAAAACAGGTAAAGTTCTAAGAGTTTTTCCTAAAAAAAGGAAAAAAATAATCGTAGAAGGTATAAATATAGTAACAAAAACATTTAAAAGCCATCTCAAGTGAACCCACAAGGTGGAGTTGTACAAAAAGAAGCTGCAATCTTCTCATCAAAAAGTTATGCTGTTTGATGAAAAGACTAAACAACCAACAAGAGTTGGATATGAAGTTAGAGATGGAAAAAAGTAAGAGTTTCAAAAAAATCTGGAGAAATAATATAAGAAAGGAGGAAAGCATAAGTGGATAAATATGTTTCAAGATACCACAAATTCTATAATGAAGTAGTGGTTCCTAAATTAATGAAAGAATTAGAAATTAAAAAAATATCATGGATTGTCCTAAACTAGAAAAAGATCATAGTTAATATGGGAGTTGGAGAAGCTACTCAAAACTCTAAACTAATTGATGCTGCTATGGCAGACTTAACTTTAATCACTGGACAAAAACCATTATTGAGAAAAAGCTAAAAAAATCTGAAGCTGGTTTCAAATTAAGAGAAGGAATGCCTATTGGTGCAAAAGTTACTTTAAGAAAAGAAAGAATGTATGATTTCTTAGATAGATTAGTAAACGTAGTTCTTCCAAGAGTTAGAGACTTCGAAGGAGTTCCAAGCAACTCATTTGATGGAAGAGGAAATTATTCAGTAGGATTGAGAGACCAATTAGTATTTCCTGAAATAGATTTTTGATAAAGTTGAAAAACTTTTTAGGAATGTCTATCACTATGGTTTCTTCTGCAAAAAAACAGATGAAGAAGGAAGAGCATTACTAAAGGCTTTTGGAATGCCTTTCAAGAAGTAATTGTAGGGAGGTTAAAGTAGATGGCGAAAAAAGTCAATGATCGCAAGAGATGTTAAAAAGAGCAAAAACTTGTTGACAAATATGCTGAAAAAAAGAGCTGAATTAAAGAAAAAGAATCGCTGCTGGAGATATGGAAGCTATGTTTGAATTAAACAAATTACCAAAAAGATTCTTCAGTTGTTAGAAAAAAAGAAATAGATGTCAATTAGATGGTAGACCAAGAGGATTTATGAGAGAATTCGGAATATCAAGAGTTAAGTTTAGACAACTTGCAGGTGCTGGACTTATACCTGGTGTAAAAAAATCATCTTGGTAATTAATCAAAGGAAGGAGGATTTAAATAGATGTATTTAACAGATCCAATTGCTGATATGTTAACAAGAGTAAGAAATGCTAATGCAGTTATGCATGAAAAAAAGTAGATATACCTCACTCAAAGATGAAAGAAAGAATTGCTGAAATCTTAAAAAGAGCAAGGATATATTTCTAATTTCAAAAATTGTTACTGATGAAGAAAAATAAGAAAAAGTATAAGAGTTTATTTAAAAATATGCAGGAAAAAGAAAGAGTTATAAAAAGGATTAAAGAGAATATCTAAACCTGGAAGAAGAGTTTACTCTTCAGTGGAAGATATGCCAAGAGTTCTATCTGGACTTGGAATAGCAATAGTTTCAACTTCAAAAAGGGGTTATTACAGATAAAGTTGCTAGAGCTGAAAAAAAGTTGGTGGAGAAGTCCTTGCATTTGTATGGTAATAAAAAAACTTAGGAGGTGTACATTAATGTCAAGAGTAGGTAAAAAAACCTATAGCTGTGCCTTCTGGAGTTGATTTTTCAGTAAAAGACAATGTTGTTACTGTAAAAAGGACCAAAGGGTACATTAACTAAAAGAATTTAATAAAAAAATATAACTATAAAATTAGAAGATGGTCACATTACATTTGAAAGACCTAATGATGAACCATTCATAAGATCAATACACGGAACTACTAGAGCTTTAATCAACAACATGGTTAAAGGAGTTTCTGAAGGATACAGAAAAAAACTCTTACTTTAGTAGGGGTAGGGATATAGAGCAGCAGCTAAAGGAAAAAGGATTAGAAATATCTTTAGGATTTTTCTCATCCAGTAATCATAGATGAAATACCTGGAATTACTTTTTACTGTTGAAAAAGAATACTACTATTCATATAGATGGAATCGAAAAAGAATTAGTAGGTCAAGTTGCAGCTAATATAAGAGCTAAGAGACCACCTGAACCATATAAAGGTAAAGGGGTTAAATATGCTGATGAACATATTAGAAGAAAAAGAAGGTAAAAAGTCTTAAAAATAGCTTAAAAAAAGGAGGTAAGACAGTTGTTTAAGAAAGTTGATAGAAAAGCGTCAAGACAAAAAAAGCAAATGTCAATAAGAAATAAGATTTCTGGAACTCCAGAAAGACCTAGACTTTCAGTTTTTAGATCAAATACTAACATTTTTTTGCTCAATTAATCGACGATGTAAATGGAGTTACTCTAGTATCTGCATCTACAATAGATAAAGCATTAAAAGGAAGTATTGCTAATGGTGGAAACGTTGAAGCGGCAAAAAGCCATTGGTAAAAGCAATAGCTGAAAGAGCTAAAGAAAAAAAGGAATAAATGCTATCGTTTTCGATAGATCAGGATATAAATATACAGGAAGAGTAGCGGCTCTTGCAGAAGCGGCTAGAGAAGCTGGATTAAGCTTCTAATTTCTAGAGAGGAGGATTTCACTTGTTGAACAGAGAAGATAATCAATATCAAGAAAAAAATTATTGAAGATATCTAGAGTTTCTAAGACAACTAAAGGAGGAAGAACAATATCTTTCTCAGTATTAGCTGCTGTTGGAGATGGAGAAGGTAAAAATAGGATTAGGACTAGGAAAAAGCAAACGGAGTTCCTGATGCTATAAGAAAAAGCTATTGCAGCTGCAAAAAAAGAATATCGTAAAGATATCTTTAAAAAATAATACAATACCTCATGAAATTACAGGAAGATGGGGAGCAACTACTTTATGGATGGCACCAGCATATGAAGGGACTGGAGTAATAGCTGGTTCTGCTTCAAGAGAAATATTAGAATTAGTTGGGGTTCATGACATTTTAACTAAAAATTAAAGGGTCAAGAAATAAAACATAATGTAGCAAGAGCTACTGTGGAAGCATTAAAATTACTTAGAACTGCTGAAGAAATAGCAGCTTTAAGAGGATTAGAAGTTAAGGATATCTTAAGCTAGGAGGAAGATGAAATGGCAAGACTTAGAATAGAGCTTGTAAAAAGCATAATCGGAAGAAAGCCTAATCACATAGCGACTGCAAAGTCACTAGGGCTTAAGAAGATGCATGATGTTGTAGAACATAATGAAACACCTGAATTAAAAGGGAAATTAGCTCAAATTTCTTATTTGTTAAAAAAATTGAGGAGGTGCAAGCATAGTGAAACTAAATGAATTAACACCTTCAGTTCCTAAAAAAAGAACAGAAAAAAAGAATAGGAAGAGGAAACTCATCTGGTTGGGGAAAAAAACAGCTGGAAAAAGGTAGCAATGGTCAAAAATTCAAGAGCAGGTGGAGGAGTAAAACCTTACTTTGAAGGTGGACAAATGCCTATCTATAGAAGAGTTCCAAAAAGAGGATTCTCAAACGCTATATTCAAAAAAAGAATATACAGTTATATCTTTAAGTTTATTAAATGATAACTTTGAAGATGGAGAAGAAGTAACTTTAGAAACTTTATTCAATAAATTCTTAATCAAAAAAAGTAAGAGACGGAATCAAAGTTTTAGGAAATGGAGAACTTAACAAAAAAATTAACTGTTAAAGTACATAAAATATCTAAATCAGCTCAAGCTGCTATTGAAGCAAAAAGGTGGAACAGTTGAAATAGTTGAAGTTAAAGGTTTTGAAAGAGCAGAAAGTAATAAATAATATTAATCTGAGGTAGGTGTATATATGACTTTAATGGAGAAATTTAGCTCTAGATTAAGTAGTATAGTAAAAAATTCCTGAACTTAGAGAAAGAATTATTTTTCACATTATTAATGTTCTTGGTTGCCAGAGTAGGAACTTTAATTCCTGCTCCTGGTGTAGATGTGGATAGACTTGCTTCGATGGCTTCTAAAAAGTGACGTACTTAGTTATATAAATATGTTTTCTGGAGGAGCCTTCACAAGGATATCTATATTCTCATTAGGGATTATCCCTTACATTAATGCGTCAATAGTTGTAAGTTTACTTTGTATCTATTATTCCTCAACTTGAAGAAATTCAAAAAGAAGGGGAATCTGGAAGAAACAGAATAACTCAATGGACAAGATACTTGACAATAGCACTTGCTATTATTCAAGGAGCTGGAGTTTGTCTTTGGCTACAATCTGTTGGGCTTGTTTATAATCCAGGAATAAGCTTTTTGTAAGAACAATAACTACACTAACAGCTGGAACTGTATTCTTAATGTGGGTAGGAGAACAAATTTCTGTCAAAGGAATAGGAAACGGAGTTTCACTTATTATATTCTTAAATGTAATATCAAGAGCTCCTTCAAGTGTTATACAAACAGTTCAAAAAAATGCAAGGAGATAAATTCTTAATTCCTTTATTTGTATTGGTAGCATTCCTTGCTACTATAACAATAGCTGGAATAGTATTATTTCAACTTGGGCAAAGAAAAAAATTCCTATTCATTATGTTGGAAAAGGATTTAGCTCAAAAAGTGGAATAGGAGAAAAAAATCTTTTCATTCCGTTAAGACTTAATACAGCAGGAGTAATGCCTGTAATCTTTGCATCTGTATTTATGTTAATTCCTGGAGTAATAGTTAATGCTCTTCCTTCAGACTTACAATTAAAAAAACAACTTTATCTATAATATTTGGGCAAAATCACCCAGTATATATGATATTGTATGCTTTAGTAATAATGTTCTTCTCATTTTTTTCTACACAGCTTTAGTTTTTTTGATCCTGAAAAAGGTTGCAGAAAAACTTAAGACAAAGTGGAGGAACTATACCTGGAATTAGACCAGGGGAAGAAACAGTAGAATATCTTGAAGGTGTTGCTTCAAGAATTACATGGGGTGGAGGATTATTCTTAGCAGTAATCTCTATACTACCATATGTAATATTTACTTCTCTGGGACTTCCAGTTTATTTTTGGTGGAACAGGAATAATCATTGTTGTTGGTGTTGCACTAGATACTATACAACAAATAGATGCTCATTTAGTCATGAGAGACTATAAAGGATTTATTTAACAATATTTAGCAATTCATCCCCTACTTCTATAAATAGGGGATGAATTGCTTTTATTTTCTTGAAATTGTCTCTAAAATATGATATAATTAAATCAGTTAAAGGTAATAAAAATGAATATTTTTTTGGAGTAGAAGTTTTTACAGTGTTGAATGTTGGTGGAGCAAGTAAGGAGGAGGAAATGAAGACAATTAAAAAGCATATAAATTCAGGATATATCCTACCTTAGAACAAGTAATCTTTTTTTCTCAAAAAAACTTTGGTTGTGTTAGAAAGGTTTATAATCTTATGTTAGATGATAGAAAGAAAGGTTATGATAGAATATAAATCAACAGGAATTAAAACTAAATATCCTACTCCCTGCTAAATATAAAGAAGACTATCCTTATTTAAAAAGAAGTTGATAGTTTAGCTCTTGCTAATGCACAATTAAATTTAGAAAAAGGCTTTTTAAGAATTTTCTTAAAAATAAAGATTTTGGTTTTCCAAAATATAAGTGTAAAATCCAATCCAGTCCAAAAGCTATACTACAAATAATCAAAATACAATATATATTAAAGATAGCTACATAAAAACTTCCTAAATTAAAAATCATTAGTTAAAATTAGACTACATAGAGAAAATAAAAAGGTGTAATTAAATCAGTAACAATAAGTAAAAACAGTCTTGACCATTATTCTGTTTCAATATTATGTGAAGAAGAAATAGAAGAATTACCAAAGACTAATAAAAAATATTGGAATAGATTTAGGAATAAAAAGAATTTTGCAACAATGAGTGATTGTACAAAAAGTAGAAAAATTTAAAGCTAACAAAAGAATATGAGAAAAACTGAAAAAGAGAACAAAGAAAACTATCAAGGAGATGTAAACTTGCTAAAGATAGCGATAAAAAAACTATCAGATAGTAAGAATTATCAAAAAAACAAAAGAAAAAAAGTAGCAAAAATACATAATAAAAATTAGAAATAAACGAAAAAGACTTTGTAAATAAGTTGAGTACAAAAAAATTATCAATAACCACGATATAATCTGTATAGAAGACTTAAATATAAAGGGAATGTTAAAAAAATCACAAATTAGCAAAAAGTATATCAGATGTAAGTTGGAGTGAATTTGTAAGACAACTAGAATATAAAGGAAATTGGTATGGAAGAAAAATTATAAAAATACCTACATTTTATCCAAGTAGTAAGACTTGTTCTAGTTGTGGTAGTATGAAAGAAACTCTAAAATTGTCAGAAAGAATATATCATTGCGAATGTTGTGGACTAGAAATAGATAGAGATTACAATGCAAGTATAAATATATTAAGAAAAGGTTTAGAAATATTAAAAAGAAGAAAAAGTAAGTTAGAAAAATATATCAGGGTAGGGACTACCCGAAGAGCTTGGTAAATATATGTGGCTAATAAAAGCACATACTTCCCAAGAAGCTCCCACTTCTACAAGTGGGAGTAGTTCACTAATTATTAACTAAATTTAAAGGTTATTTGTCAAATAGTGTTAATAAAAAAGTTTAGACTATGACCTGACATAATTAAGAGAATTTTTTTGAGAATTACAATGAGGACAAGCACAGTAATTAGACTTAAGAAATCCTTTAAAAATTTTTAACTAGATAATTACCTTTTTGAATAACTTGATAATTTTTCTTCTCCTGGAAAAAGAAATATTATCATCTTGAATATTTAAAAAAATTTTTGATAAGATTAGATAGAGACAATGAAATCACTTCCTTTTTGAGTTATTTTTGGCGATTTAATTTTAACAGGAAAAATTTTATTGTCTCAACTTTTTTTATTAAAAAAATGGCATTGATAGAAATTTCTTCTATCAACACCATTTATTATACAACCATCTTTTTATTTTTTTCTTATTGACATTTAGCTAGTATAATTATAAAATAACTCGTATTCAAAAAAATAAAAATAAAATTAAAGTTACAAGGGAGGTTGATATGTCAAAATTAGATCAAAAATAAAACACCATTATTTACAGTATTAAAAAGATGAATATGTAAGAAGAAATATACTTCCATTTCATGTTCCTGGACATAAAAGAGGTAAAGGAGTAGATAAAGAGTTTTTTAACTTTATGGGAGAGCTCCGTTTTTCTATAGATGTAACAATATTTAAAATGGTTGATGGATTGCATCATCCGAAAAAGTTGTATAAAAAGAAGCTCAAGAATTATTAGCAGATGCCTATGGAGTAAAAACATAGTTTTTTTGCAGTAAATGGAACTTCTGGAGCAATACAAGCAATGATAATGTCAGTTATCAAAGCTGGAGAAAAAAATACTAGTACCAAGAAACGTACACAAATCAGTATCAGCAGGGATTATTTTAAGTGGATCTGAACCTGTGTACATGAATCCTGAAATAGATGAAAAACTTAGGAATTGCTTTTAGGGGTAAAAACCTCAAACAGTTGAAAAATATGTTGAAACAAGATCCTGATATAGCTGCTGTACTTTTGATAAATCCAACTTATTATGGAGTGGCAACAGATCTAAAAAGATAGCAGATATAGTTCATAGCTATGATATACCTTTAATTGTTGATGAAGCACATGAATCTCATTTACATTTCCATGATGAATTACCAGTATCAGCTGTTGATGCAGGAGCAGACATCTGTACTCAAAGTACACATAAAAATTTTAGGTTCAATGACTCAAATGTCTGTTATACATGTAAATTCTGATAGAGTTGATGTTGAAAAAGTAAAACAAATTTTAAGTTTACTACATACAACATCTCCATCTTATCCATTGATGGCATCTCTTGACTGTGCAAGAAGACAAATAGCTACTGAAGGACAAGAATTACTTACTAAGGCTATTGAGCTTGCTAAATACTTTAGAAGAGAAGCTAATAGAATTCCTGGAATTTACTGTTTTGGTGAAGAACTTGTTGGAAAAGAAGGTTTCTTTTGCTTTTTGACCCAACAAAAAAATAACTATATCAGCTAAAGAATTAGGACTTAAGGGTGGAGAACTTGAAAGTCTACTCGTAGATGATTACAATATCCAAATGGAATTATCAGATTACTATAACACTTTAGGACTTGTTACTATAGGTGACACAGAAGAAAGTATAGATAGATTACTTGATGCTTTAAGAGATATCAGTAAGAGATTTTTGGAAAAGGAAAAAAACTTTAGAAAAAAATAATATAAAACTTCCTGAAACACCTGAATTAGTATTGATGCCAAGAGAAGCATTCTACAGTGAAAAGAATAAAGTTCCATTCAAGGAAAGTGTAGGAAAGATTTCTGGTGAAATGATAATGGCATATCCACCTGGTATACCGATAATCATTGCTGGAGAAAGAATCAGTCAAGATATAATAGATCATATAGAAGAATTAAAAGAAGCAGATCTACATATTCAAGGTATGGAAGATCCAGAACTTGAAACAATAAATGTAATTGAAGAAGAAGATGCTGTTTACTTATATACTGAAAAAGATGAAGAATGTTCTTATTGGAGTACAAACAAATCTTGGAGTTAATAAGACAGGTACAGAGTTTGAGATCTGATGATTTAATTCAAGCATATCCAGATACTTTTGATGAAATGGAATTAATCACAGTTGAAAGACAAAAAGAAGATTTCAATGATAAGAAATTGAAATTCAAAAATACAGTTTTAGATACTTGTGAAAAAGATAGCTAAGAGAGTTAATGAAGCAGTTATTGATGGATATAGACCAATACTTATTGGAGGAGACCACTCAATTTCATTAGGAAGTGTGGCAGGGGTTTCTTTAGAAAAAGAAATTGGAATCTTATGGATAAGTCTCATGGAGATATGAATACTCCTGAAAGTACATTGACAGGAAATATCCATGGAATGCCTCTGGCTTTTAATTCAAGGACTTGGAGATAGAGAACTTGTAAACTGTTTCTATGAAGGAGCTAAAGTAGATAGCAGAAACATAGTTATCTTTGGAGCGAGAGAAATTGAAGTAGAAGAAAGAAAAATTATAGAAAAAAACTGGAGTAAAAATAGTTTACTATGATGATATTTTAAGAAGAGGAATAGATGCCGTCTTAGAAGAAGTTAAAGATTATCTAAATGTGGATAACCTACATATCAGTATAGATATGAACGTCTTTGATCCAGAAATAGCTCCTGGAGTATCTGTTCCAGTTAGAAATGGAATGTCATCTGATGAAATGTTTAAATCATTGAAGTTTGCATTTAAAAACTATTCAGTTACATCAGCAGATATAACTGAATTTAACCCATTAAATGATATTAATGGAAAAAACTGCAGAACTTGTTGATGATATAGTTCAATATATGATGAACCCAGATTACTAGAAATTCAAGAAGAGAATGTTACATAACATTCTCTTTTTTTATAGAAAAGATAGGAGATTAATTGACAAAAGTTTGAAAAAAATGATAAAAATCTATAAGCGTTAAATAATCACATCAATTATTTCTAAGCAAGGTGCTCTAAATTTAGATGGCTTAGTTTTTGAGATTGATGGAAGTATAACCAAATTTAAAAATTTTAGGAGGAAAATGTCAGTTGTATCAATGAAACAATTATTAGAAGCTGGAGTTCATTTTTGGACATCAAGCTAAAAAAGATGGAACCCAAAAATGAAAAAAAGTATATTTTCACAGAAAGAAATGGAATTCATGTAATTGATTTGCATAAATCTTTTAAAGAAAAATAGAAGAAGCTTATGAAGAAATGAGAAAAAAATAGCTGAAGATGGAGGAAAAAGTTCTATTCGTAGGAACTAAGAAACAAGCTCAAGAAGCTATTAAAGAACAAGCAGAAAGATCTGGAATGTATTACATCAACAACAGATGGTTAGGTGGAATGCTAACAAACTTCTCACTATCAAAAAGAGAATTGAAAAGAATGAAAAGAATTAGAAAAGAATGGATGCAGATGGAACTTTAGATTCTGACTATACTAAAAAAAGAAGCTGCAGAATTCAGAAAAGAATTATCTAAATTATCTAAAAAAACTTATCTGGAATCAGAGATATGGAAAAAGCTCCAGATGCTATATATGTAGTAGACGTTAAAATGGAAGAATTACCAGTTAGAGAAGCTCATTTATTAGGAATCCCTGTATTTGCTATGATAGATACAAACGTAGATCCTGATTTAATAACTTACCCTATCCCTGCAAATGATGACGCTATAAGATCAGTAAAATTAATTACTTCTGTTATAGCTAATGCAATAGTTGAAGGAAACCAAGGACATGAACATGTAGAACCTCAATCAGAAGAAGTAAATGTTGAAGAAGGTTCAGTAGAATAATATAGTTAATATAATCAATCATAGGAGGTTATGAAATGGCTACAGTAACAGCTGCTTTAGTAAAAGAATTAAGAGAAAGAACAGGAGCAGGAATGCTTGACTGTAAAAAAAGCATTAGAAACTAATGACGGAGATATAGAAAAGGCAATAGACTACCTAAGAGAAAAAGGTATAACTAAAGGCTGTTAAAAAAAGCAGGAAGAATAGCAGCAGAAGGATTAATATTTGATGCAGTTACTCCTGATCACAAGAAAGCAGTTATTTTAGAGTTTCAACTCTGAAACTGACTTCGTTGCTAAAAATGAAGAATTCAAAGAATTCGGAAGAAAATTAGTAAAACTTGCTTTAGAAAGAAATGCTCATCAATTAGAAGAATTAAATGAAGCTCAAATTGAAGGAGACAAAAAGTTTCTGAAGCTTTAACAGAATTAATAGCTAAAAATCGGAGAGAACATGAGCTTAAGAAGATTAGCTGTTGTAGTTGCAAAAGATGGTTTCGTACAAACTTACAGCCACTTAGGTGGAAAACTTGGAGTAATTGTTGAAATGTCTGGAGAAGCTACAGAAGCAAACTTAGAAAAAGCTAAAAACATAGCAATGCACGTAGCAGCTATGGATCCTAAATATCTATCAGAAGAAGAAGTTACAACTTCTGACTTAGAACATGAAAAAGAAATAGCTAGAAAACAATTAGAAGAAGAAGGAAAACCAGCTAATATAATTGAAAAAATATTAGAAGGAAAAATGCACAAATTCTATGAAGAAAATTGTTTAGTAGATCAAGTTTATGTAAGAGCTGAAAACAAAGAAACTGTTAAACAATATGCAGGAGATATAAAAGTTCTATCATTTGAAAGATTCAAAAGTCGGAGATGGAATAGAAAAAGAAAGAAGAAGATTTCGCTGCAGAAGTTGCTGCTCAAATCAATGGATAGTTATTTATGAGGATGCAACTTTGCATCCTCTATTTTTATAAAATTTTAGAGGAGGAAAATAAAATATGGAAAGCCCTTTTTACAAGAAAATCTTATTGAAGTTAAGTGGAGAAGCTCTAATGGGAGATCAAGAATTTGGAATTTCATCTGATGTAATAGCTTCTATGCAAAAACAAATTAAAGAAATTGTAGACCTAGGGTGTTGAAGTTTCTATAGTTATAGGGAGGTGGAAATATATTCAGAGGAATTTCTGGAGCAGCACAAGGGGTAGATAGAGTTACAGGTGACCATATGGGTATGCTTGCAACTGTAATAAATTCTTTAGCTCTACAAAAACTCAATTGAAAAAAATTAGGTGTTCCTACAAGAGTACAAACTGCTATTGAAATGCCAAAAATAGCAGAACCTTTTTATCAAAAGAAGAGCTCAAAGACATCTTGAAAAAGGTAGAGTAGTTATCTTTGGAGCTGGAACAGGAAATCCATATTTTACAACAGATACAGCAGCAGCTTTAAGAGCAATAGAAATGGAAACAGATGTTGTTATAAAAGCTACAAAAGTTGATGGTATCTATGATAAAGATCCTGTAAAATTTGCAGATGCGAAAAAAATATGAAAAAGTTACATATAATGAAGTTTTAGCAAAAAGATTTAAAAAGTAATGGATGCCACTGCTATTTCACTATGTAGAGAAAATAAATTACCTATAATTGTTTTCAATTCTTTAATTGAAGGAAACTTAAAGAAAGTTGTTATGGGAGAAGATATTGGAACTACAGTTGTAGCAGATTAAATTTTATTAACTTAAGGAGGAATAATGAGTATAGCTAGTGACAAACTTGTAAAAGAATGCGAAGAGAAAATGTTAAAAACTATTGAATCAGTAAAAGAAAGATTTACATCTATAAGAGCAGGTAGAGCAAACGTGGCTATGTTAGATGGAGTAAAAAGTAGAAAACTATGGAAGTGATGTTCCTTTAAAATCAAATAGGGGTCAGTATCAGCTCCAGAAGCAAGACTTTTAGTTATAGATCCTTGGGATAAAAACTTTAATACCTAAAATTGAAAAAAAGCATTACTTGCTGCAAATTTAGGAATGACTCTAATAATGATGGTAGAGTAATAAGACTTGTTTTACCAGAACTTACAGCTGATAGAAGAAAAGAATATGTAAAAACTTGCTAAAAACGAAGCTGAAAATGGTAAAATCGCTGTTAGAAACATCAGAAAAGACATCAACAACCATTTAAAGAAATTAGAAAAAGATAAAGAAAATCCTATTTCTGAAGATGAATTAAAGAAAGAAGAAGCTAATGTTCAAACTTTAACTGATAAATATATCAAAAGAAATAGATGAGTTACTTGCTAAAAAGAAAAAGAAATAACTACTGTTTAATTAAATAATAAATAAAAAACATTCTTAAGAAATTAAGGATGTTTTTAATATACTATAAAATTTTGAAAAAATATCATCATTGAAAAGAAAGTGGCAGAGTGCTATAATAAGTAATAAATAGTCATATATTAGGATAAAGGAGGTTATACAATGAAGAAAGGAATTTTGTTGTGCTATCTACAGGATTAATTGCAGATGATACTATAGTATCAGAACTAAAAAGTTTAAATTCCGAATATGAAACTTTAGTTCAAGAAGAAGAGATGCGTTTTTCAAAAGGAGAAAATCACTTTCAGAGGCAGCAGCAGCTCAAAAATATAGAGTTAGAAAAACTAAAATTAGATATTGAAGAAAAAGCTTGCAGCAGCTCCAGAAGAAAGAAAAACCAAATTTTTTTAAAGATACTTATGATACATTAGTAAAAGATTATGTAAAATATTTAAAAAGATTGATACTAAAATAGAAGAAAATTCTGAAATAATAAGTAATTTTGAAAAATACAAAAAAATAAGATAATAGGGGTGGAATTATGAAGATAAAAAGATCTTACTCTGTTCTTTAGCTATATTATCTTTTAGTAGCATGTTCTAATACAAAACTCAATTGCAGGGGCAACAGATGAGGAAAGAGAAGCATTAAAGATATTAGAAGAAAAAGAGGGAATATTATCAAAAATTAGATAAAGAAAAAGCAAAAAAGAAATAGAAAAACAAAAGCAAGAACAAATAACAGAAAGCAAACATTACAGAAGAAGACATCACAAAGAAACCAACAGACACTACAGAAGAAATTAAGACAGAGAAAAGAAAAAAATGGCAAATATGACTCCAGACGAAAGACTTGTATATAGAGTAGATAAAGCAAAAAGAAAAAAATAGATTCAATGCTTTAGAAACTGCTAAAAAAAGCGAGACAGGAAGAATTAGATGTAGAAGAAACTAAGGCTAAAGTTGAAAGATGCAATAAAAATATAACAGGAGAAAACAGCTCCAGAAACAGCTACTATAGTAGAAGAGGCTAAATAAGGAGGGAAAATGTTAAAAAAATTATTGATATTATCATCAGCTCTATTGATGCTTAGTTGTACTAATACAATATCAGGTGGAGCAGATGAAACAAAAGGAAGATCAAGTTACAAGACTTTTAAAAGAAGCAGATAAAAATTAAGACTGTAGAAGTAGAAAAAACAGAAACTAGCAATGAAAATGGGAGAAGTTGTAGTTCAAGAGGAGAAGTTTCAATCACAGAAGAAGAAAAATCAAAACGTAGACACAAGGGAATGACAAGAGGGGAAAATCATGGAATATGAAATGACAAGAATATCAGAAGAAATGAATGCCCTTCAAGCTGACATACATCAAACACAAGAGAAAAAAAGCACAATTAAAAGGCATATCAAAGAAAAATTAGAAAACTTAAAGAGGTTAAATGAAGCAGGAATAAAATAAGGGGGAAGCTAAAATGTTGGACTATACAAAAAAATAGAAAGTCGTTTAAAAAGCTTTTTAAAGAATAATAAAAAACTAGGCTTTTCTGTAGCATTATTAGTAACATTTCTTTAATAAATGGAGATTTTTCTTACACAGATGAAGTACTAAAAGTCCCAGTAGTAACAAGACAAGAATTACAAGAGAAAATAGTAGCAGAACAAGATAATATAGATCAGTTAATAAAAGACTACTGAGAGAAATGAAAATGAAATAGAATTGAAAAATAAAAATTAACTCAAAGAGCAGAATTTTGGGTAAAACCTTTGGATAAATCTTATCAATTATTCTTTATAGCAGATTGGGGAAAAATTCAGTAGAAATAGAAGTAATACTGCTAGTAACTTTTAAAGGTGCAGAATACTCAAATGAAGTCGGTCAAGAAAATGGTTATGGACAATATGCAAATGGTAAAATATTTAGGAATGTATGGAATAGTTAAAGAATCCAATAGAATTTGTAGATAAAAATAGATTTTGGTGCAAATATAACACCAAAATCAGTTCCAGAAAAGACTATAACAGAAAAACTGTAAATGCAAGAGTATAGCATTACCAACAGTATCAGTCCCTACAATAAATGTTGGAACTATAACAATGAGTACACCAGCGACATTATCATTGTCATTACCACCTAATCCTGGTAATCCCAATATAGATGTAACACCTCCTAATGCAATAGCAGCCTTAGGAAGTATAAATGTTGCAGCAGTGCCAGCAATTAATGTAAATCCACAAATACCTCAAATAGGGCAAGCACCAACAGTAAATCCTGTAAGTGTGTCAGCTCCAAGTTTACCAGGAGGATTTACACCAGCAACTATACTCTTTACCTGAAGCACCACAAGACCCAGAAGCTCCAGCTGTAAAATTATTTGACCCTCTAAATTACCATCTCCAAGCAACAGGATTTGGTCAACATAGTTCAACACAGATTGATAAGGGAAATACAACAGTAAATAACTATTCAAATTATAGTACAACTGGTGGAGTTGTTAAAATAAATGTAAGTGGCTCTTCTGTAACTACTAGTGGTGGAACAATAGTTGCAAAAGAAGGAACAAAAACTGATACTTTAGTACAAGTTCATATAGTGCTACACTTAACAGTTTCTTTAATGATACCCAAGGTAGAGATGTTGTGCATACTGGAACTTATGAAATGACTAGAGATGATAAGGCAACAGCAAAAAATACTCTTGATTTTGTTAGTTTAAACCCTTATTCTCCAAAAATGCATCAACACCTAGAACTTATGATTTCCAAAGGTACAGTAGATCTAATAGGACATAATAATCCAGGTAGTGGAAATGTTTTAGTTGGATTTGAACATCAACTTTTAAGCAATACTGGAACATCAGTATTAAAAATTCAGGTACTATTAACTTAAAGGGTGGAAATAATGTAATAGGAATAATTATAGATACTGAGGGTGGTCATGGTCAAAACCAGACTATTAATGCAGGTACTATAAATATAATCTCTCAAAATAGTGTTGGTATAGACTATGGATATTATGCTTCTAATGCACCTAAGACTGATTTGACATTAGGTAATATCAATGTAGATGGTACTAATAACTATGGTTTTAGAATGAGATATTATGGTGATAAAAAGTGGAGTACTCCTACTTACTATGATTCAACTAATATAACTGGTGGAGGAGGTACTATTAAGGTTGGGCTTAATGGTGGAACTAAAGTTATTGGAGTTTCAATAGCTCAAGGGGCTTCATCAGGAGATCCACTTTCAAAGAAGTACTAACTTGAATATAGAAGTGGGTGGAAAGAATAATATAGGTTTCTATAGAAATCCAGATAGTAAAGCAGCAGTACCATATGCAACAGATATGACATTAAACTCTACTAGATTATCAGGACTAAAGTTTCACTCATCAGCAGAAGCAAGTGTTTTTAGTAAGATCTGATAAAGATAAAGTTATCTTAGATAGAGCTTTTACTGGCGCAAATGCAATCAGTGGAATAAAAAGATAGTTTAATGCAAGCTGGAGGAACAGGAACAGTTGTCTATGAATCAGGAAATACTGCAACAATAACAGCACCAGAATTTTTATGGAATGACAGCAGGAAACTTTGCAGCAAATGCTAAAGATAAAACAGCAGGAGCAACTGCAATAAACAAAGGTAAGTTTGAAATTACTGGAGATGGCAGTGTTGCGATGGCAGCTGACACTGGGAACACTATTAACAATGAAGGAAAAATTAAAAAGTAACTGGTAAAAGGAGCAACTGGTATCTACAACCTGGGAACATTTACTCAATCAGGTGCAACATCTAAGTTAGAAGTAAGTGGGAAAAGTCATTAGGACTATATAATAAAGAAGGAACTATGACTTTAGATGGAACAGCAACTATCAGTGGAACTAAAAGGAGCTATTGGTATATTCAGTAATGGTGGTACTGTAACATCTAATATGGGTAGTAATTTAGAAATAACAAGTGATGATACAGGAATAGGAAAAGGTGATACTCCTGGTTTGAGGAGTTTATGCAGCAAAAGGAGCAACAGTAAGTATAAATGGAGCTAAAAATTGATGTAAAAGGTGGTTCAGTTGGTATAGCAGCAGTTGGAAAAATTCAGGAGGAACAGTAAAATCTACAATTACTGCTAAGAACTCAACAATTTCATATAAAGGTGAAGGATATGCTATATATGCAACTGATGGTGGAGAAACAAATGTATCAAGCTCTAAGATATATTTAGATGGAAAAAGCTACAGGAATGGAAATTGATAAAGCTAATCCTTCTCAATTGGTAGCAACAGGTGCACAAGTTTATGTAAAATCAGATGATGTAACAGTCTTTAACTTATCAAATGTTACTACTCCTATCAGTGTAGCTACATTACAAACTGATTTACAGACAGCATCAGGGGTTACAAGTATAACTCCAGATCCTGGAATAACTAAATATAAGTTAGCCATCTATGGACGGAGAATCACGTAAATATTGATACTCCAATTAGTAGAACAGATCCAGATCCATCAGCAGGGATATAACTATTTTTTAGAAGATTCCAAGTACAAAGAGGAAGATTGAATGTTACTAAAGATGTAACAGCTGTTATGAATAATGCACAAGCAGCAGATTTTAAAAATCAAGTGGTTGGTTTAGAAATGAATTCAAGTAAAAAGCAACTACTAATGCAGAAGCAGCTATTAATTTAGTTGGTGCAAAAATAACAGCAGATAGAACAGATGCAGGAGATGGAGCAGTAGGAGCATTTATTAACTATGGTAAGGTATCATTAGATTCTCATCAAGTATAGATGTTGAAAAATACTGAAACAACTAATGTAAATGATAAAGCAGTTGGAATTTATGCAGTAAATGGTCTCAGAAGTAGAAAATGATGGAACAATAAATGTTGGTGGAAATCAATCTATAGGTATTTTTGGGAATGGCATATAGAATGGATGATTCAAAAATCACCAGCAGTTCCTGTGGTTGATGAATTTGAGCAGCAGCTCTGGACAAGGTAAAGTAACTATTAAAAATACTAAAAAGAATAGATGTATCTTCAGGAAATAACACAACAGGTATTTATGCAACTAATAATAATACATCATCAGCTGTAACTGACCATGTAGTAGAAAATACTGGAACAGTTGTTGTTGAGACACATCAGGTACAACTAATACATCAATAGGTATCTATGCAGATAAAGTTACAGTAAAAACCTAAAGATGGAACAATAGAAATAGGCGAAAAAGCAGTAGGTATCTATGGAACTAATGGGTCAGTGATAGGAGTAGCTGGAGATAATTTAGGAACAGTTAAATTTAATGGTGAAAAAGGTGTTGCTATTTCATTAAAAGGAGATGCTTCACACCCTGATGCAGTATTAAAAAGGTTCTAAAGTGACATTAGATGAAGATGCAGCAGTAGCCAATAAAGAAAAGACAGGTATACTTGCAGATTTGAATAATGATGTAACATTAGAAACAGAAGTTGATACTGGTAGTTTAAATCATGTAACAGCATATTATTCAGTTAATAAGAATATAGATGTGAAAAGCTAATTTAGATTTAAATGAAGATAGTATAGGTATTACAGGAGACACTACTAATAAAGCAATTAACTTAACTTATGGTGACGGAGCAACTGTGTATACTATGAATGTTGGAAAAAGATCAGGTCTTTTTGGACAAAGAACTATTAATTTAAAAAGATAAGACAAATATTAAGTTAAATGATCAAAAAGCAATAGGAGCTTTATGAAAAAGGTGGTTTTAACTGGAGTTAACACAGAAATAAATGCAGATGGAAAAATTAACATTTACAAAAGAAGAATCAGTAGGACTATATGCTGAAAATGGTGTTACTATAAATCAAGGAACAACTTCTAGTTTAGATTTCAGTGCAGCAACAGCAAAAGAAAAATATAGGAAATGTATTTAGCAGGCTCTAAATGGATAGGAAATGCACCTGTTACATTTGATTCAGAACATGAAAAAGGAAATGTATATATTTATGCACAAGGGCTTAGAACTCCAACTGGTGATTTAGGAAGTACTTTGAACTCCAAAGGCACTATTTAAGGTAAGTCCTAATGGTACAGCTTCAGCAACAGATAGAACAATAGGTGTCTATTTGAATACTGAACTAAAAAGGAGCAGCAGGATCTTATGTATCTAATACTTTTGATATGAGCAATGTAGCTACAAAACTTGAAGTAGATAAAAGGGTATAGGACTATATGCTAAAAATGCTTCATCATCTGTAGATAATATAATAAAGAGAATAGATGTAACTTCAACAGATAAAGGTTCAGTTGGAGTATATACAGATGGTAATTTAAAACTTGATGCACCACAAGGTAAAAATTTCAGCAGTAAATCAAGGTATAGGTCTATATGGAAACAGTGGAAAAGTAACTGTTGCTGGTACTCATAATGTTGAAACAACATCATCAGGAACTGGTGTATATTTAACAAATGGTCTCATATTTAACTGGTGGAAAATTAGATGTTAAAAATAATACAAGTGGAACTGCAGCAGCAGGAGTTTACTATACTAAATGGGTTCAGCTTTCATCACAAGTAACTCATGATACTGATATAGATGTAACAAAGTGGCGATAATGCGCTTGCCCTATATGCTGATGGTGGAATAGATTTAAAAGAATGCTAAGACTGTAACAGTTGATGCAGGTAAAGATAATGTAGGGTGCATTTGTAACTAATGCTTCTAAATTTACAAATGATGGAACTATCAATGTAGGTTCATCATCATCATCTATGACTAATGGCTTAGGAGCATATGTTGAAGATGGAGAAGCTGTAAATAATTCTGGAAAGAATATAAAATGTAACAGATGTAACAGCAGGAAGTTCATCAGTAGGTATGGCAAGCAGTTGCAGCAGCAGGAAAAAACAGCTAAGGTTACAAATGATGGAACAATAACAGCTGTTGGTGATGCAATGGCTATGAATGTAGCAGATAATTCAGAAGGTGTAAATACTGGAACAATAGTTGCAATGAAGTTGCACTATCACCAACAAATATTTTTAAAAAGCAATAGGTGCTTATGTAAATGGTAATAATGCTAAATTTACAAATACAGGTACTGTAAAAATCTGAAAAAATATAGCTCTAGCTTTACAAGATACAAAGGCAGGAAAAAAATAACAGCAGGTACTCTTGAATTAACAAAAAAATAGTGGAGTGGGAGTTTAGCAAAAGATTCTGAAGTTGACTTTGATATCAATCCAACAGTTGGAACAACAACAGGAACAGTTGGTCTATATGCGACAGGAAATACAAATATCTGGAAATGTTTCATCAGGAGCAAATGGCAACGGTCATGTTGGAGCTTATGTAGCAGATACTAATGTGACTTTCACAAGCACTTCAAAAGTTACAGCTAATGATGGTTCAGCTTCTAACTATGGAATAGGAATATATACAGCACCTGGATATACAGGAACTATTAATACAACAATAGATCAAAAATGGAGATAAAAACTATAGGTCTATTTACAGGAAATGATACAAAAACTTCAACAGGTTCTGATGTAACATTTAATGGAACTATGAATGTTGGAAATGGAATAGGAGTTTATGTTCCTACATATTCTAAATTTACAGCTGATAATACTACTTTCAATGTAGATGGAGGAACAGCTGTCTACTTAAAAGGTGGAGATGCTAATTTAGGAACACTAGGAGCAACAACTATTAACTTTGGTGCAAATGGAGGAACAGCTATTTATCAAAAATGGTGGTACATTTTACAGCAGGTTCTAATTTAACTATCAATGGTAAAAGGAAGTTTCTAGCAATAAAGAATGCAGACTCTACAGTTAATTCTACAGTTAAAGTTGGAAAAAGATGGAACAGGAATCAATGCAAGTTATGATGCAACAGCAGGAGCAAAAGACTATACATTGACATTAGGAACTAGTGGTAAATTTGAATTAGTTGGAGATAAAGCAGCTGGTATGTCAGCAACAGTAACAGGTTTAGGAACTGCAACTAAAGCTACAATAGTAAATAAAGGAGTTATTGAAACTGTTGGAGCAAGTGTTGATACAACAGGAATAATTGCTAAAAGGTGCTTATGTTCAAAAATGATGGTAAGATAAATATTGGAAAGAATGGTGTCGCAATCTACACAACTAATGATGGAGCAGATACAGACACAGGACTTGAAAATAATGGAGAAATAAACTTAATTGAAGATGAAGCAAAAGGAATAGTTGCTAATAAGGCAGATACTACTAAAAGATTTCATTTTAGGAAAAATATCAGGAACAAAAAGAAAAATTAGTAGGAGCATTCTTCAAGGATAGTCAAGTACCAGTAAATGTAAAAGATGTAAATATAAATGTAGGAGCTAACTCTAAAGGTTTAGTATTTGAAGGAGGAAGCAATTTCACAGTAGGAGCATCAAGTACAACAACCAAATAAAAGTAGGAGATACAACAGATCCAAATAACTGTTCAATAGGTATAGCAGCAATAGGAACAAGTGGAACAGTATCACACACAGATGTAATAGCTGGTTCAAAACAATCTATGGGACTATATGCTAAGAATGGAACATTGACATTTGATACATTGACAGGAGATCTAAAATCGACAGATGGTAACTCTATTTTAACTTATGCAGATGGAGCAACAGCTACTATAGCTTTTAAAATGGTGGAAAGACACTAGAAATAGCTAAAAATGGAATAGGTTTAGGAGTAAAAGATGGAGGAACAATCACAGCTGATAATGATACAGTTATTGAAGTAAAAGGTGAAAATGGAATAGAGCTTATATAAATAATGGTGGAAATGTAGATAGTAAGTTCAAGATAAAAGTAAAAATGCAAAAAGGTAGAGGAGTATATGCAACAGGAACAGTATCTAGTTATCCAGAAGTAGATGAACTAAAAGGTGATGAATCTGTAGGATATATCTTTGAAAATGTAACTAACCCTGTAGTTATAGCAAATGGAGTTCAAAATAACTGATGCGACAGCTAAAAACAAGTTGGAGTACTTGCACAAGGAACTGGTGCTGGAATGACTTTAAATGGAGGTATATCTGTTGTAGGAGATAATAATACAGGAGTATATAGCTCAACAGGTCAAACTGTAACAAATAATGCATCATTAACTCTTGGAGCTTCAGCTGGAAACTCTTCAATAGGAATTTATTCTAAAGGTGGAGCAGTAATAAACAATGGAAGCTCAACAATAGGAGATAATTCATTAGGAATCTATGGAGAAGAAACATCAGTAACAACAAATGATATGACTATCGGCGATAAAGGTGTTGGAGTATACTTAAATAATACAGCTCTAGGTCAAGGTGATGTAACAGTAAATGGAAATGTAAGTGTTGGAGGAAATGAAGCTATAGGAATACAAGCCTCTAATGCAAAGACATATCTATATGGAGATCTATCAGTAGGAGCAGGAGATAGTAAAGGAATATTCTCTCGAAATGATGGAGATGTTGAAACAACAGGAGATATAACAGTAGGTTCTAACTCAGTTAGGTATCTACAAAAAGTGGAAATGCTGAAGTTAAAACAACAGTTGGAAAAAACTATAGCAGTAGCTGATAATGGATATGGAATCTTTGCTAAGGGTGGAGCTAAGGTAACAAATAATGCAAAATGTAACAGTTGGAGAAGATTCAGTAGGTATCTATGTTGATGGAAATAACTTGACATCAATAGCTGATGTAACAGTAGCTGATAAAGGAGTCGGATTATTAGTTAAAAATGGTGGAACATTAACATCAACAGGAAATATTTCATTGGGTTCTAATAATGCAGTAGGACTATATGCTGATAATTCTAATATAATTCAAAAATGGACTTTTTAAATATAGGAGCTAATGATGGAATAGAATTTATTCTAAAGGAACAGGAAATATTTCAACAGTAGGAAATATAACAGTTGGTAATGATGCTATAGGAGTTTACAAAACTGGAAAAAGGTTTAGTAAATATTTCATCAACAATGAATATTGGAGATAAAGGTTATGGTGCTTACTATGTTGGAACTTCTAAAACTGATAGTACATTAAATGTTACAGGAAATATGACTTTAGGGAAAAGAAGCTGTAGGAGTATATTCTAAAAAAATACTACTGTTAATTATAATGGAGATATAACAGTTGGAGAAACAACTATAGGCTCTAATGGATATAATAATCCAAAAGTTAATAAGAACTCTATAGGAATATTTGGAGATAATAGTGAAATTAACTATACAGGTAATATGTTAGTTGAAAAACCATTATCAGTAGGTATTTATGGTGCTAATGGAGGTTCAATAACTTTAAAAATCAGGCTCAACTTTTAACTGCTAAAAAAATGGTGCAACAGGAATTATGACAGGAAATGGAGTTTCAACTATAACTATTGAATCAGGAGCGACATTAAATGCTATTGGAAAAAAGCAAGAGATGTAGATCCTAATGCAGATACTAAAATGCTACGTTTGGAATATCTGCTTTTAGTGGAAATATCTACAACTATGGTGTAATTAATGCAACTACAGGAGCAACAGCAATATATAAAGACGGAACTGCTGAATTAAAGAATAGAGGAACTATAAATATTGATCCTTCTTCTTCAGTTTTAGGAGCAACACCTACAAAAAGCAAATGCTGATGTTGGAGGAGTAAATATAGATATTAGTGGTAAAAACAACTATAGGTGGGAAAAATTAATAAATGGTGGAACTGTTAATATCAAAGGTGATTTAGCTATGGAAGGAATGGGACTAGATATTAGCACAGGAAAAAAACTGTTATAGATGCAAGAACTATTTCAGGTGTTGCTTATGTAGAACCTACTTTCTCTAAAGGTAACTCAGAACAAAAAATTACTGTAAAAGATGTATTTAGAATAGCACCAAATGGAATAGGTGCATTTAGTGGAGATGTAAAAATCTAAATCAGTATCTTGGATAGCAAAAATAACTAAAGATCCTACTGATACAACTACAGCAACTAAAGATATAACTATGGTTAAAATTACCATATACTAGTTTGATAGCTGGAGAAAAAGTATAAAAAAATCTAGCGACAGGTTTAGAAGATATAAGATCTAAGGTAGATAGAAAATCTGAATCAGCAATTTTTAAATCATTAGATAATATAGATAACCATAAAGATTTTGCAACAGCAGTAGCAAATATTCGTGGGTGATATATTCTAATATTCAAGAAAGAATGAAGACAGTAGAATCTGCTTTTGATAGATCATACGATGAACTTCTATCTTCTTACAACAAAAACAAGAAATGTAGATAAATACAGTATAATTCATACAGCAGGGAGAACATGAAGATGGAACAGTTGGAGTATCAGGCTATAAATATAAGACAGTGGGAGCATTGTATGTAAATGATAGAGAAGGTTTTACTTATGGTGGAAAAATACGGTTGGTCAGCTGGTGTAGTAGGAACTGATTTTGACTTTAGAGGCGATACAAATAAAGATTCAAAAGAAAGAGTAATATCAGGAAAAATTAGGTTTACACTATCAAACAGCATTGAATAAAGATGATGATAATGCAAGATTGAAATGGCTAAGCAGAGGAGAATTTACAGTAAATAGACATAGAACAAAGAGATATGGTCAAATAGAGACAGACACTTTATAAACATAAGGCAACTTTCTATTCGACAGATTTATCTTGGAAAAAAATAAAAGTATACTATGAATATGATGTAAATACTAAATGGACAGTAAGTCCGTATGCAGGATTGGATATGTCATATGGACATATTTTTCAATATAAGAGAAAAATGGAGAAAATCTAGGGATTAGAAGTAAAGGAAAAGATTACTTTGTAGTGACACCAAATGTAGGAATAGAAACAAAAATATGTATTGCCAGTAGGAACAGTACATCAATTATTTGTAAAAGCTGATACAAAGATTAAGCTATGATGTAGTTGAAAATGTATAGAAATCCAAATCAAGCTAAGATAAGAGAAGCTTCTAGTGGATATTATGATTTATCAGAACCAGAAAGAAGAAAAAGCAAGAATGGGGAGTAGGAGCAGAAATAGGTTTAGAAAAAGGAAAAATACATATGGAGTAACATTTAGAGCAGAATATCAAGGCTATAAGAAGAGTCAATTAAATTATGGAGTAAGACTAAATTATAAATTCTAATT
>BNJT01002733.1_pt1 | contig 77641 bp, 124 predicted proteins | sample 8540491 | NCBI WGS metagenome assembly BNJT01 (sample SAMD00202455, study PRJDB9452) | human saliva metagenome | host: Homo sapiens | reverse complement strand
AAAATAAATACATCTTTAATTTTTCATCTTGTGCAAATAGTATTACTTTTAGCCATAATTTCAGCTGTCTTAGGATCATCATCTATAAATGGTAAGAACACTCTTCCTCTATGTTGAGAATGAACTGGCAATACATTTATTGCACTTCCTGCTTTTTGATGAATAAGTCCACTTCCTAAGTGTATTGAATATTCAGCTCTCTCACCTTTAATTAAAACATGATTTTCACTAAATTTAACATTTTTCAACTTGAATAGCTTGCAGTTGAAATTCAACAATAGCCTTTCTCATTTCAATAGTTGAATGGCTTGCCTCAGGATCAACATCACCAATATGGGCAACACTTACAACCAAGTCAATATCTCTCATAACTTCTGTAAATACCAAATCTGGTACATCATCTATTAAAATAGGCTTAAAATGTCTTTTCTATCAAAGAATTGTACTTCTTCCAAAGTAGGTGCTTCTATATCAGCAGGAGAGAACCAATCTGCAAGAGCATAGATTTTAGCGATGATATTTTCCTTATAGTAAACTTTTTCCAAACCTTCTTGCCCATCAATTATCCATCTTCTAGTTTTTAAAAGAGCAACAGTCTTGGTAGGTTGTACTTGATGTCCAGCATAACGAAGAGATTTATCTCTACCTTTTTCATCAACTGTTTTAACATAAAGTTCTCTAAAAACTTGTTTGAAAGGTTGTTTTAATTCTCTATCGAATATATCTTTTTGATAACTAGCCCAATCTCCACTCTCAAATAGGTCAAAGCAATGTGCGATTTTTAATAAACTATCATCTTTAACTGTAACAGCTTTCTTTGTTAACAGATTTTTAATTTCTTATCTTCATAGTAACCTAAATTCATATCCATTTTGAAAAACAAGAGATTTTTAAAAATAGGTGCAATAACAGGATTAGTCATAAGGTTTTTCTATTTCATAACCATAGAATTCTGTACCATCTTCCATAGCTTCTTCAAGCATTTTTTTCTTGAACGACGATATTGTTCTTTTTAGATTTTTTTATGCACTTCCTTGATATCTTCAATATATTTATCTTTCTTTAATTTAGTAGGTAAAGATTTTAATTCTTTTTCCAGATTTTTCATAGATAATTTCAGATTGACCTAAATTCATCAATTTTAATATATACATCTACATCATCAAGTTTTTTTAGGTACAAAATATTCTTTCATTTCATTGATAAGAGCTGTTTCCATATTCCAAATTAAACGAGTAACATCAGAATATCCCATATTACGAGATAAATTTTCCAATGAAATATTAACTGCCTTAGTCTCACTAGCTCTTCTTTGTGCACCAAATTTCTTGCTTTCTTTTAAGAATTTTTGTAAAAATTGGTAACGATGAAGAGCATCTTTTTTCTTATCTTTTTAAAAAGTGGAATTAGAGAATAACTAGCAACTAAGTCTTTATTTCTCTTATCTTCAATCTTCTTTTCAGTTTCTTTTAAATTTAACTTACCATTGACAGCATCAGCAAACATCCTAGCTCTTGTATGCTTAGCACCATCAGAAATATACTTAGCACTATCGTAAAGCATTTCAAATTTTTTCTCTCCAAGCTCTTTATATGCCGACTTAAACCAGTCTATGTCAAAAGCTCCTTCTTTTAAATCTTCAATAGGAATAGGAGTATATTTTGCAATAAGTCCTTCTTTTTTTCCAGAAATATCACTCATATGTGCTTGGAAGTAATAGCAACCACTAGCAAGCCCTTTCCAACCTAAGTATCCTTCAATAATTTCTATCCATTGAGAAGAAAACATAGCAACTTCGATAAGTCTTTGTTCAGTGATATCAGTCCCTTTTAATTTTTTAGCAAGTTCTTTACTGTTATCTTTTTCACTTGGGTGGCATACCTTTAAAAGATGGCTTAATACTTCTCTTTTTTTATCAGTACCACTCCAATAGTAAGAAAAATTATGATAAAAAGAGTTTCTATCTAAAGTTTCTTTTCCTAGGGCTTGAAGTATTTGAACAAGATAATCTATACCCTCAATTCTCTTAATCCTATAAATAGCTTTTTGAGTATTTAGTTGGGCTATCTCCTCTCTTTAATTCATTTTTGAACAAGATAATCAATGATTTTTTTATCCCCTCATCGTAAAGAATTTCCAATGCTTCAGTAAGCATAAATGGATTAAGATTAAAAAGTTTTTTTATTATCATACATGAAAAAAATTTAAAGAGCCAAGATTTTCTGCAATTTCTTCGATATCATCTAAATTTAAGATATTTTTGATATAGAAAAATCCTTTTTCTATCATATTTAGCCGAATGGCTATTGCATAATTTCTAAGTCCTAAATCTCTTTTATTTCCATCAATTTTATATCCTTTAAGATTTTCATCTATGTATTTATTTAATTTTTTTCATCTAAGTGATATCTACTGAACCTCCCACGACTGACACCCCTACGAGTGCTAGAGTCGCAGGGTTCTTGGGTAGTAGTTGCTTTCTGTTAGCCAACTAAATTTCCCAAGCTATCCCCATAGTTCCTACGGTTCATATATTGTATATTTAAGCACTTATACCTAATATCTTTAGTCCTTCTTTTAATATGTTTTTTTGGCTGCATTTATATCTCTATTATGTACAGCTCCACATACTGGACAAGTCCATTCTCTCACACTTAAATCTTTTTACTTCTTCATTTCTATATCCACAACAATTACATATTTGACTACTTGCAAAAAAATTTATCTACTCTTACTATTGTTCTTCCATACCATTTCGCTTTTATAACTTAGTATTCTATTAAATTCACTCCATGATACATCTACAATATTTCTTGCTAATTTATGATTTTTTTACCATATTTTTTTACTTGTAAGTCTTCAATACAGATAATATCATATTCTTTTTATTAGCATTGTTGATAACTTTTTGCAAAAAAATCTTCTCTTTGATTTGATATCTTTTTCAAATAATCTTGCTACTTTTTATTCTAGCTTTATTCCTATTTGAACTACCCTTTGGTTTTCGTGATAGTTTTCTTTGTAATATTACTAGTTTATTCAAAGATTTTTGTAAATATTTTTGGATTTTTCTATTGAGATTTCATCACTGGTAATCGCAAAGTTTTTTTATACCCTAAATCTATTCCAACATTTCTATTTGTACTTTCTAACTTTTCTGCTTCTACATCAGTACAACATAAAGATATATAATATTTTCCACTAGGTACTTGTGTTATTGTTGCATTTATTATTCTTCCTTGTGGTTTTATTTTTATCTCTTATTTTTTTAGTTTTCCTAACTTAGGTACTTTTTATCCATTTATCTAAAAAAACTCTATATTATTATTTGTATAATTAGTTCTGTATGATTTTCTATTATCTTTCTTAGATTTAAACTTTGGATAGCCACTTCCACTAAAGAAGTTTTTTTATAGGCTTTTATCTAAATCTTTTTAAAAGAATTTTTGTAAAGAAAAATTTATCTACATCTTTTAACCATTCTTTCTCTTGTTTTTAAAACTGTTAATTCTTTACTACACTCACTATATGAAATAGATTTTTTTCTCTTTGTTATATAGCTCTTGTTTTTAAACCTAAAAAAATGATTATAGACATATCTTACACAACCAAAAAGTACAATTTAATATTGTTATTTGAGTTTTAGTTGGATAAAAATCTAAACTTATATGCTTTTTTTTCCATGCGATTTCACCTCCATTTACCTATATATAGTATACTACTTTTTTTATACTATAAGTAAATGAAAAAAAGTAAAAATTTTTTTCTAAATATATGAACCTAAAACTGACTCAGTCGTTTTAGAGGTTGTCGTTCACATAAGTACGCTACCACTTATGCAGTTCTCTTGGCATATACACTCCTTAATAAATTAAGAAGATTAGCCTCGAACTTCTTAATATTTCTATTAAGCACAGACTATATCTTATCCCACAGCTCTATCTGTTTGGGTCTCACCCACTTCCACTAGCTTTTAGTGTACTTCCCTCAGGAGGAATAGTCGTTGAACCTTACCTTTCGGTCTTGGCTGCTGATTGCCCATTATCTTAACACTTAGGATTTAACCTTATGTCATCTAGTATATTTTTTTCTGCTTTCGCCACTTTCACACTTGTACCATATTATTTAGGTACTATGTTGTAGTTATACTAGTTTTAGGGGTTTCCAGCAATTCGAGTAGTATTGGATAGCTTTTTAAAGTTGCTACCTCTACATACATATTTCTATATATGCTGACTATACTTAATGGTCTAACTCATGATTGACACCCTACGAGTGCTAGAGTCACAAGTGTGCGACCATATTTTTTTAATCAAAAAGGCATCAGTAAATGATTTTTTTCATCATAATAATCTTCTAAATATTTTTAAAGCTTTTTATAGGAATATAGTATAGATTTGAATATGTGTAACTAACAGCATTAAATATGATATTGTAGTAAGTTTCATCTCTATAATCCTTTTTTTCTTCAAGCCTATATTTAGCATCTATATTTTTCTAAAACATATAAGCTGAAAAATTTTTTTGCAAATTCAAAAAGATATTTTTTTATTTTTCTTCTGAATAATATTCAAATAAAAGACTTATAATCTTTATTACATGACCTGTTGGATCATAATCCTCTGGGTCATAAGGAATTCTTGAAAAATACATATTTTAGGTTAGCTTTTTTTAAGCTTATTTGATAAGTCCATAACATCGAAAACCTAACATTTTTCATATAGATGTCTTTTTTTGTGCATCAGTAAGAACTCTTCTAGCTCTTCCTTCCACTCCCATCATTAATAATAGATAAAGTTGTAAAAGAGTAGGAAAAATCTTTTTATTTCCTTTTTTTATAGAAATCTTTCCATGTATCTTCCAATGGATAGTTAGTTAATTTTTTTCATCACCATATAGTATATTATCCATATTTTTTTATAATACTAAATTTATCTCTAAGTAAAACATATTCATTATAATGGAAAGCTCATATATTCATAATTTTCATTTTTCTATATATAGTTCACTCAATTTTTTTACTATCTCAAATAGTTCATCAGTTGTTTTTAGAGAAAAAGTTTTTAGGTTCAGAACTTATTTCAATAATATATTCACCTTTTTTTATTTTTTTCTTAACTGTCTTAGAAACTTTTTTTCTACTTTCTTAACTTCATAAGCTAAATTTACTTTATAATCAACATCATATAGTTTACTTAGTGTGTCTTCGCTTTCTTTTTTTTCCTTTTCATCAGAAAGATTTTCTATCAAAAATCTTTTTCAGCATCAGTAGGTTTAGCTATTTTTTTCTATTAGCTTCTTAACTTCTTTTTTTATCATATAGAGCTTTTTTTCTTTAGAGTTAACTTGATTTAATATATCTAAGGCTGCCAATCTTTTTATTTTCATTTTTTTATCTGAAATTAAATTATCAATAGATGCTAATAGGGCTTTTTTTATCTTGCTCCATTAATAAATTTATTAAATTTTTTTCTAGTATCTCCATTTTTTTTAATCTTAAAAAAATCTTCAATATCTTTTTGAGTATTCTTTAACAAGATTATTATTTTTTTTGCTATTTCATAGGCAACAACACCAGCATTAGTTCTATCTGATAACATAGATATTACAAAGTCTTTCTCTTCTTTATTACTTGGTTTTTCAAATAGAACATCAAGGTAATATCCTCTGTTCCAAGTATTAATTTCTTTTAGATGTTTCATCATTCTTATTTTTTTAGAGCATCATCAGGATAGAAAGCAGCTATAAGTCCCATAGCTGTTGCTACTGTATGCGTACTTATACTTTGATAGAACCAAGGGAAGATACAAGGATTAAATACTTTATCTTTTTCCATCCATAAGCACTAAAAGCTTTCTCTAAAATATCAAAAAAATTCTAAAAGCTTCTTTTTTTGTTTTTTTAAAAAAAGTCTCAGGAACTATTTTTTTCCATTTTTTTAAATTTTCTTTTAAATCACTTGCTGAACCATAAGTTATTACAAAAATTAAGATAACAAGCTAAAAATTTCAATAATTTCTTTAGTATCACCATATTCTTTTTATTACTTTTTTTTAGCTATTTCTCTTTGATATTTAATGTCTTGTATAACATCTAAAAAAGTACGAAATCAATAACTTTTAATATGATATTTAGAGGATTTTAAAAGTTTTCTCCATAGCTTCAACAGCTTCTTTTTATATCTCTTGCAGATTTATTCCATAAAGCTAAGTATACTTCAACATTATCATCACTTTTTTTAAAAAGTTCATCTTCATATTTTGGGATTAGCTATTAATTTATTTATAATTTCTAATTCTTTTTTTACCAAATTTACTTATATCATCACTTTTCATCTCTAGTTAAACCTGTCCAAGTTCCTAAGGCTCTTTTTAACAGAAGAAAATCTTATTAAATTGTTATCATAGATAATTTTAAACATATATTCAAAATTTTCTTGTAGACCTCTGTCCATATTTTCACAGATTTCTTGTCTAACTCCCTCTTGAAGTTTAGCAGCTAATAGCAACTTACCTGTTAGCTCAAGCAATTCTTTATTATTTGAAATAAAGATAGCTTGCATAATAAAGTAATTCAAATCTATTTTTGATTTTTGAGAACCCAATGCACCTTTTATTAAATCTATTAATTCTTTGTTTCCATTATCTATCTCATAGGCTATTAGATAAGGATTATGTAAGCTATATATTCCATCATTATCATATTCTCCTTTTACAATAGTAAGAATCTGAACCTCCCACGACTGACACCCTACGAGTGCTAGAGTCGCAGGGTTCTTGGGTAGTAGTTGCTTCTGTTAGCCAACTAAATTTACCAAGCTATCCCCATAGTTCCTACGGTTCATATATTGTATATTTAAGCACTTATACCTAATATCTTTAGTCCTTCTTTTAATATGTTTTTGGCTGCATTTATATCTCTATTATGTACAGCTCCACATACTGGACAAGTCCATTCTCTCACACTTAAATCTTTTACTTCTTCATTTCTATATCCACAACAATTACATATTTGACTACTTGCAAAAAAATTATCTACTCTTACTATTGTTTTTCCATGCCATTTCGCTTTATAACTTAGTATTCTATTAAATTCACTCCATGATACATCTATAATATTTCTTGCTAATTTATGATTTTTTTACCATATTTTTTTACTTGTAAGTCTTCAATACAGATAATATCATATTTTTCTTATTAGCATTGTTGATAATTTTTTTGCAAAAAAATCTTCTCTTTGATTTGATATTTTTTTCAAATAATCTTGCTACTTTTATTCTAGCTTTATTCCTATTTGAACTACCCTTTGGTTTTTCGTGATAGTTTTCTTTGTAATATCGCTAGTTTATTCAAAGATTTTTTTGTAAATATTTTTGGATTTTTCTATTGAGATTTCATCACTGGTAAGCGCAAAGTCCTTTTATACCTAAATCTATTCCAACATTCTTATTTGTACTTTCTAATTTTTTTCTACTTCCACATCAGTACAACATAAAGATATATAATATTTTCCACTAGGCGCTTGTGTTATTGTTGCATTTATTATTCTTCCTTGTGGTTTTATCTTATCCCTTATTTTTTTAGTTTTCCTAACTTAGGGTACTTTTATCCATTTATCTAAAAAAACTCTATATTATTATTAGTATAATTGGTTCTGTATGATTTTCTATTATCTTTCTTAGATTTAAACTTTGGATAGCCACTTCCACTAAAGAAGTTCTTATATGCCTTATCTAAATCTTTTAAAGAATTTTTGTAAAGAAAATTTATCTACATCTTTTAACCATTCTTTCTCTTGTTTTAAAACTGTTAATTCTTTACTACACTCACTATATGAAATAGATTTTTTTCTCTTTGTTATATAGTTCTTGTTTTTAAACCTAAAAAAATGATTATAGACATATCTTACACAACCAAAAGTACAATTTAATATTGTTATTTGAGTTTTAGTTGGATAAAATCTAAACTTATATGCTTTTTCCATGCGATTTCACCTCCATTTACCTATATATAGTATACTACTTTTTATACTATAAGTAAATGAAAAAGTAAAATTTTTCTAAATATATGAACCTAAAACTGACTCAGTCGTTTTAGAGGTTGTCGTTCACATAAGTACGCTACCACTTATGCAGTTCTCTTGGCATATACACTCCTTAATAAATTAAGGAGATTAGCCTTGAACTTCTTAATATTTCTATTAAGCACAGACTATATCTTATCCCACAGCTCTATCTGTTTGGGTCTACCCACTTCCACCAGCTTTGGTGTACTTCCCTCAGGAGGAATAGTCGTTGAACCTTACCTTTCGGTCTTGGCTGCTGATTGCCCATTATCTTAACACTTAGGATTTAACCTTATGTCATCTAGTATATTTTTTCTGCTTTCGCCACTTTCACACTTGTACCATATTTTTATTTAGGTACTATGTTGTAGTTATACTAGTTTTAGGGGTTTCCAGCAATTCGAGTAGTATTGGATAGCTTTTTAAAGTTGCTACCTCTACATACATATTTCTATATATGCTGACTATACTTAATGGTCTAACTCATGACTGACACCCTACGAGTGCTAGAGTCACAAGTGTGCGACCATATTTTTAATCAAGATTTAGAAAATTTAAATCAACTAAATCAGTAAATAAGTCAAATAAAAAAATCTATATAGTTATAGTAGCTAGAACTTCTTACCATTCTACGACTATATCCCCTAGAAAAAGAGTATTTTTGTTGCATTCTTTGAAATTTCTAAAAAAATATTTTTAAAAAAATTTCTTTCCTATAAGTAATTCCATAGCAGGGATAGACATTTTTTTAGGAAAAAAATATCATTAAAGCTTAACATCTTTTTTTGATAACAATACTTGCTTTAAAGTTGCTCTTAAATAAGAACCATAATAAGTGTATTTAGTACCATCCTTTTTTTCAAGAAAAAAATGTCTTCAATAAATTTTTTTGATTTTCCTTATCTAAATTTTTTACTAGCTTTCTTAATATCTTTCAATAAATTTTTTTCAATATTTTTTTTTCTAAAGATTTTCTGTAAAAAAATTAACATAGATCCTCCCTATATTTTTTTGAATATAATCTTAAAAAAATTATCTGTAGATATTTTAGCATATTTTTAGATATAAGTGTTAATAGTTTGTTAAAAATTAAGGGAAAAATAAAAAAAGACATGTGATTGCAGTCACATGTCTTTTTACATCTTTATTATTTGCTACTCCTAGAGTATCAAATTAATACGTAAACTCTTTTCTAGCTTAAGTATATCATTTATCTTTTTTTAAAAAAATCAATGGTATAATGATTTATGCATCAAATTTTCCGCCTTTCAATACTCCTATAGAGGTGAAAAATGAAAAGATGCATCAATTCAAGTTCTGATATTTGTAGTAATGATAGTAATTTTTTTACTATTTTATTATCTAAAAAAACATTACTAAAAACTTTAGCTTTAGTTTTTAGTTTAAAGTTCTGGTTTTTATGTAGTTGACTTTGCGAGTCAATTCTCCTGCTTTTTTTATTTTAGTATCTAATACTATTTACCATTTCAACAACAAGTTTATCCATGAACTTTTTTTATCTTTTTGGTAGATATGAGGCTTGAAATACTATATAGGCATTGCTATCTTTACTGTATATAACTTTCTTATAAACAATTTTTATTTTTCCTCTATATAAGAAATAACATAGAAATTTTTTTCCAATAGTATTGTATGCTACATTTTCACCATAGATAAATAAGTTTTTTTGTTGTAATCGTATTTTTAAAGGATCAATATTTTTTTAGGTAAATTTCCATTATAAATATTTTTTCTTAAAAAAATAGATTGTAATTAAGTCTGTCATACTCAAAAAGAGTTTCTTATAGTTTCTCTACTCAAACCATTGACTTCTTCTGAATTTAGAAAAATAAGAGCCATAAGCAAGAATAATAATATTTCCATTGATATCTTGTATAGTTAGCCCATCACTATTAGCTCCCTCATAAGCACTAAAGAAATTTTTTTAGTTGGAATTAAGTTAGAGTTTTTTTAACAAAATTTAAGTTTTCAGTTCCTCCAACTCCATTTTCATATTTTGTAGTAGGAACATTGATAACATAATTAAACCTACCATTATAATATTTAGAAAAATACTCCATCTGCATAAGCAAAAAGAACTGAAATAAAGATAGAATAAAAAAATCAATATAAATTTTAAAGAAAATCTTTTTCATTTAAACCCCTCCTAAAATATTTAAGATAACTATATTTCTATGATAGCACTAAAAAAATAAAAAAATCAATATGATTAAAAAATAAAAAAACAACACCTACGGGCATAGATAACTATTTAATCCAAGACTATTATAAAAATCATATTCATTTTATCACATCACGTATTTATGGTATGTCGTAATATATGATTTTCTCAATTTTTAATGTTTTATTAGGTATCTTATATAAAAGTGGTGCAAAACTGGTGCAACCATAATACATATATTATGAGGGTTTACAGGGTATAAAATATAGTACATTGGTGCATACCAAACACAGCCTTATCATATTTACAGGGTGCAAATAGTTCGGCGGAAAGTTCCGCCCAGTTCTATATACCGCATAATCACAAGGATAGAAACGGTCTAACTCTAACTTAGAACGACTCCAATATTTTTTGGGCTCGTATTATGAATCATAGAACATTGGGGATATTTTTCCCTTATGTCATCGTCATTAGTGCCGACAGTTTATGGAATTTCTCCACAACTGGAGAAAGGAATTGTTAGAGTGCTATTATTCGGACTCCATAAATCCGAAACTAACATCATCGCAAACGGTTACGACACCCACTAAGGAATTATTAGAGGCTAGAATATCATCGCCACTTATTGCGACGCAGGAAATATATCGGTGGTTAAAGCCCAATTTACTACCACCTAGATACTATCACTGACGGAAATTTTTCCTGCAAGTATTAACTCAGCCAAAAGTTCGGCTCAGTTCTATATACCCTTGAATTTATGATTACCTAGATAGTATCGATATATTGGAGAAGCTAAGAGGTCGGCGATATTTTTTGCTCACCTATTTATTGTCCTTATAATAGCACTCCAAAATATATTGGAGACCTAACCACTATAATGTATCGGTGAGAAGCTAAGATGATGGCAACATTTTTTTGCCTTTAAGTATTTCATATAATAGGTTTTTATATGCAAAAAAATTATTTACCATTAAAAAAAGTTGAATAACATATCATTTTATCTATAGTTTAAAAAAATTGATATATTTCATATATACTGCTATTTTTTTATTCAATTCTATTTCAATACACTGGAGATGATATATGACATATATGTTACCATATAATGTATACCTGATTAGTCTAGTATTGTTTTTTTAAATCAAATGAATTTTTCTGAAAGGTTTAAAGTCGTTCAGGATTTCTGAGTCGTTTAAAAAGGGTTCAAGATTTCACACCTAATATTAATTTTTTTAATACTAGCCGAATTTTTCTAAATCACAAATAGTGATACAGGATTTTCATACCTAACAATATAAAAATATGAAGCCATAGCATAGCCTTTTTTTAACGTTCTAACTATTTTTTTGATATTATTATATACCTTGACCTTTTAAAAACGTTTTATACGACGTCATACAAGGTGGGTTATTTGGTTTTCTCATTAGCATTATCATATATAATGTCAAATATATCATCTTTATTATTGGCAGTTAATCCACGCCTCATATAACTTGTAACAAGTATTCTAGCAATCCACTCTTTAAAAATCCAACTTAGTAAACTCTATCACTTGTTTAAACTCATCAGCATTCATTTTAATTTTTCCTATTATGATTATCTAAGAATACTATATTATTATCATCACTTATTGGCAGTAAGGTATAATCAAAAAAATGATAAAAAAATAGCAACATCTCTTAATGGTGAATTATCTACCGTTTTTTTATTTCATTATTGGCTAGACTTAATATACTATCACTTGTAACACCCAATGCTTTTTGATATATCTGTTAATACTGTCGTAGATATTTCACTTTGGTTTTTTCATATTTTATAATCATCTGTTTAGATTTACCTATTTTATCGGCTAATTCTTTTTTTGTGTTAATCCTTTTTCAATCCTTAATTGTTTTATTATTTTACCTATCTCCATATCTATAACCTCCACTAACATTATACATTTATATTATACAGTATAAGAAAAAGAAATAAAAAGTAAAATCTATCATAATATATATATTATGTCAAATATAGATGATGATAATGATAAATAGTATAATTTAGTTTACTTTTTAGTTTACCTTATTTTAATGATATATACTATATATTATTTAATATTTTACTTATATGATATAATAATAGATATTAAGAATATAGTATATAGTGTGATAAAAAGGAGGATTACAATGACTAATGAAAGAATATTAAAAAAAGCAAAATGATACTGAAAGGGTATAGCGGATATAACGCACTAAGTGAAGCAATAGGATTAAGTAGAAATGCAATATTTAAAAAGAGAAAAAGGTATAAACAAATGGACTACAGGAGATATAACAAAAAAATAAAAAGAAACATTAGATTTAACAGATATGGAAGTAATGGAAATATTTTTTTTAAGTAATGGAGGTATGATATGAGATTAAATATTAGGTACAATAGGCTGGATGATAATATTAGAGTATGTAACGATGTAGTAATGGAGAGATTATATTGTTGTTGCAATAAAGTTGAGATAACAAAAGAGGGTATAGATGTAAAAAGTAAAGAAAAAAATGTAAATGTAAAAGAGATTAAAGAATATGTCAGCCAATTAGTAGAGGCAGGGTTGGTGGAGCAAATAGGAGATTATAAGGTAATAATAGACAGTAAGTTAAAACGTATGGAGATATGGAAAGATAAACAATGGATAGCATTATATAAGATACCGTATGAAGAAACTAACTCTATATTAGAAACAATACAAAAAAAGAAATACCAAGAGTAAATATATCAGAATGGTTTATATCATAGGATAGACAGGAGGTGATGTATGATGTTACAAGCGATGTTACTAGGAATTGATATAGGTTTGTTTACAGTAGCTATTGGATTATGGATTTCAGAATAAAAAAAGCCCAATCAAATAAATACAAGACCGCCAAGTCAAATGAATAATTGAGAGGGTTTTATATATTATAACATATGATAACAGATAATACAAATATAAAAATAAATAGGTAGGGGGTACTGAATAAAGTAAAAGTGTACTATTTCAATACCGCACGCCGTGTAAATTTAAGAGAAGTTGCCAATTATGACTATTTTAGTGTACTTTAGAAATTACAGGAGGTAATAGAGATGATTAATATTAAATATGATAAATGTGAATATTTGGAAATGATAATAAATGATATATTAACTGATAAAAACATACCCATTCATAGTGAATTTTTTTATACAGCGTACATTTATTTACATTATATAGTAAGAGATTACGGGTTATATTTAGGAAAGCCAAAGAGATTAAATAGAATGAAGTCCCTTAATAGAATTGATGAGTTTTTTTGATGTGTATGACTATGCTAAATACGCTATAAGGATGTACCACGAACATAAATATCCGTATGAGTATGAGGGTTATGAGGGGACAATATATTCATTATACCCATATTGTGAATATGTTAAAGACCAAGGTTATATCATAGATGATGTATATATGACTGTATTCGATAATATATGGAAAGTGGGTTTAAAGAATAAGTATGAGGATGTAAGCCAAGCAATAGCTATGGATTATATGAGAGGTGATTTAATATGAATTTTGAAAAAGCGTTCAAAGGCTTTTATAAGTCAATAGGTGAGGCAGGTAAACAACCTGTCTTATCTCATAACGATATAGATAAATTGATAAGATATGATGAAGCTGATAAACAATTCGATAGTTTTGTAGGTTACTTAGATAATGATTATATATTGGTGGATATAGACAACAAAAATCCACAAGGTCAATATGATGATAATAAGACACAATCAAATATGTTAATTGAGATATTAAAAGGCAAAAGGGTTTGGATACTCCAATAGTTGAAACACCTCACGGACACCACTTTTTTTATTTTTAAGTGTAATGATGATTTAAAGAGTTTAACAGATGTATATACTCCAATAGGACTAAAGGTAGATTATAAGCTAGGAAATAAAAAAAGGTTGTGCCTGTATGAAGTCATTAGGACACCTTAGGACAATTATAAATGATAGTAATGATATTGCACCACTACCAAAGTGGTTAATCCATAATAAGTGCCTTAATAATACATTGGGTGAACTGGAAGCAATAAAAGAGAAGACAGGAAGCCGTAACGATTTTATAAGTAGATACAAATATCAGTTATTAAAAAAAGTGGATATGATAAAGATGTAACATCTAAGATACTAACCATAATTAATGACTATATGTTTAAAGAGCCATTAGATGATAATGAGATGACTGTATTATTGAGAGATGAGAACATCGAAACAGATGATTTTTTTATATGTGACAGATAAAGGCAAAAGTAAAAGGTACATTGTAGGAAATTGGCTCAAAAAGATAGTAAGAGATTTTAATATCATAAGGCTAGATAAGTCTAAATCATTATATTCATATGATGACCATTATTATAAGAGAATGGAAAAAAACAGGACATTGAAAGATACATATACAATTTACACAATGATATAACATTAAATGAATTGAGTGAAGTATATAAGAAAAACAGAACTGGAAGCACCATTCAAGCAAGAGCAATTAAATTATATCGCTCTTAATAATGGAATGTTTAACCTAGATACATTGACGCTAGAACCTCACGATAAAGATAAGATAACCACTATAAGAATGGATATAGATTATAAAGATGACACTATTAAAGAAACACCTATACAAAGATATTTAATGGAGCAAGTACAAAATGATACCTGCTGGTACTGGAATATAGCCGAATTTTTAGGACAAGCATTATATAGAAAAAGAGAATATACTCCAAAAAGCCCTCGTAATACGTGGAAATAGAAATAATGGTAAAAGTAAGTTTTTACAGATATTGACTCATTTTTTCGGTGTTAATAATGTCAGTAGTTTGGATTTAAAGAAATTTGAAGAACGTTTCTCATTAGCGGATATAGTAGATAAAATAGTTAATATAGGTGACGATATAAGCAACCAATTTATACCTGAAAGCAGTAATATAAAGAAAGTAATTACATCTGAAATGTTACCCGTTGAAAAAAAAGGACAAGACTTATTCAATTATAAGCCTAGAGCAATATGTATTTTTAGTTGTAATGATATGCCTAAATTTAGCGATGATACAGGAGCAATCAAAAGACGTTTCCATTTTTATAGAGTTTAATAAAAAGCTATAGTGTTGAAGCTGGTAATATAGACCCTTTTTATTGTTAACAAGATGACTACAAAAGAAAAATATGACAGCATTATTTAATATAGCTGTTGCTGGATTAAAAAGAATATTGATAAATAATGGTGTAACAGAATCAGCTAAAAGTACCATATTAAGTAATAAATTTGATAAGAACAATAACCCAATACTTGAATTTATTGACGATACGATAGGAAATACAATGGAGGATTATAAAGCACATTTAAATAATATGAGCGTTCAAAAGATATATGCTATCTATGATTTATGGTGTAATAGTAATGGTTATAAGCCTATGAATGCCAGTAATTTTTGGTAAGCAATTAAAAACAGCACATACCCAATTTAAAAAAAGGTAAAAGGCGAAACAGATAGCATTACAAAAGAATAGACCTTATAAATATGTAATAGAATAGAACGTGTCGTACCAAGTCCTGTCGTGTCCTAGGAAAAAAATATTTGATAGGACAGGCTCTATAACCCAATAATAGCACTGTTAAAAGGTGTCGTGTCCTATCATCTTATCATTTCTATATTTCTTATAATAAAAAAAAATATATATAATAAAAAAATATATAAAAATAGCACCTAATTTGATAGGACAGGTAGGACAATTATTGGTATTAAAGGAAAAAAATTGACAGGACAAGCACAATAAAGACAAGACAAATGATAGGACAATTATTGGAAATAAAAAGGAAAATGATAGGACAGGTATAATAATAATGATACATATAATAATGATGATACGTTCCCAACAAGTTGAGAATAATGGAGGTAAAATATGAAAATGTTAAATGCTGATGAGGTAAAGGACATTTTAAGAGTTAGTAAGCCAAAAGCATACGTGATAATAAAGCAATTAAATAAGGAATTAAATGACAAAGGTTATTTGACGATAGCTGGTAAGATTATGGAAGACTATCTATATGAAAGACTAGGAGGTAAATGTAATTGAGTGCCGAAAAAGAAAAAAATAAATGGAGAGTACACAGGACGCTGGACTGCTAGATTCACAATAAAACTTATAAATAATGAAAGTAAGAGAATATTCAAAAGAGGTTTTAAAACTAAAAAAGAAGCGTTAGACTATGAGAGAGAAACGATATTAAAATATACCGCCACTGCTGATATAACTTTTTAAAAATGGCTGTTGATTTATTTTTTTGGAGTTTAAAAAAAGCCTAGAATAAAAAGAAAGTTCATATGTAATTGTTGAAAATAGACTTAGAAAAAGGAACTTATTTCAATAATTTATTGATTAGTGAGATAACACCTATACAAGTGAGTACATTTCAAAATGAATTGATAAAAGTTTATAAGCCTAGAACAATAAAAAGCCATAAATACATATATTAAAAACAGTATTTACGTGGTGTATGAAATATAAAGGACTAGCAAGCAACCCATTTGATAAAGTGGATAAGTTGATGTTAGAAACAGATAAAAGAGTAGATATTGTAACAGTGAATGAATTTAATGAGATAATAGCACAAGTCAACAATGATGATATGAAACTAATGTATAAATTATTATTTTTGGACTGGATTAAGATTAGGAGAAGCTAGAGCATTAAAGACTGATGACATAGATTTTAACAATAAGACTATATCGGTAAGTAAGAGTTATACACGTTTAAAGGGTAAAGATGTTATTACATCACCTAAGACTAAAAGTAGTATAAGGACAATAAAGATTGATGATGTATTAGCCAAGGATATAAAAGAGTATTTAAACAAGGCTAAGTATATCCTAGATGATAATTTTATTTTTAGGTACAATAAGTTATATTATTTACAAGTGTTTAAGCGTATCACATCCAAAGTATTAGGTAAAGGGTTGAGATTACACGACTTAAGACATAGCCACGCAAGTTTTTTTGATTAATAATGGTGTTGACGTCCTGCTAATATCCAAAAGGTTAGGACACAGTAATACAGCTATGACCTTGAATATTTATAGTCATCTATATCCAAATAAAGAGAATGAAGCTATAAATGTAATTAATAAAATAAAGGGAGTTTAAACACTCTCTTTTTATATATTGGTGCAACACTGGTGCAAAGAGAGTGACAATCCCTAATTTTATCATATATATCAATAAAAAATATTAAATAACTATTTAATCCAAGACATTAATTGTCTTAATTCTTGTCCAACTTTTTCAAGTTGGTGTTCACTTGCAGCCTTTTCTATGAGCTTTTTAAGAAAGGTTGTCCTGCTTTAGAGTCTGCTAAGAATTCATCAGCAAATTTACCAGATTGGATATCTGCTAAAACTTCTTTCATAGCTTTCTTTGTATCAGCAGTTACAATTTTTGGACCTGTTAAGAAGTCTCCATACTCAGCTGTGTTAGAGATAGAGTGTCTCATTTTTTTGCAAGTCCTCCTTCATAGATAAGGTCAACGATTAATTTCATTTCATGTAAACATTCAAAGTAAGCATTTACAGGGTCATAACCAGCTTCAGTTAAAACTTCAAATCCAGTTTTGATAAGTTCTGTAATTCCTCCACAAAGAACAGCTTGTTCTCCAAATAAGTCAGTTTCAGTTTCTTGTTTAAATGTAGTTTCAAGAATTCCTGCTCTTCCTCCACCAATACCAGAAGCCCAAGCAAGAGCAATATCTTTTGTATCTCCACTAGGATCTTGATATACAGCTATTAGACAAGGTACTCCACTTCCTTCTTGGAAAGTTCTTCTTACTAAGTGTCCAGGTCCTTTTGGAGCAACCATAAATACATTTACATCTTCTCTTGGTTGAATTTTCTTGAAATGTATGTTAAATCCATGTCCAAATCCAAGGTAAGCACCTTTCTTTAAGTTAGGAGCTATGCTATTAGTATAAGTATCTCCTTGAATTTCATCAGGTATTAATACCATAACTACATCTGCATCTTTAACTGCTTCTCCAGTTTCTTTTACAACAAATCCTGCTTCTTCAGCAACAGACCAAGTCTTAGAATCTTTTCTAAGTCCGATAGTTACATCCATTCCATTTTCTTTTTAAGTTAAGTGCATGAGCATGTCCTTGAGAACCATAACCTAAAACTGTGATTTTCTTTCCTACTAATTTTTTTGTAAATTACAATCTGCATCATAATAAACTGTTGTTCCTAAAATATTTCCTGCCATTTTTTTAAATCCTCCTGCATATTTATTAAGATATATTAAAAAAATAAGTGAGTTAATTATATTCAAGATTACTGCGACGTTCTATAATGGTGAAAGAGCCTTTGTGGAGCTCTAGAACCATTATAGGCTAGCAAGTAATCGCTTGTTAGTAACGAACTATTTTTTTAATATTATTTCACAATTAGCCAAGGTCTGTTATTAGACCATTCAATTTTTTTAAATCTATACCATAGAGTTTTTGATAGATTTTCTTCCGTTAAAACTTCAAATTTATTTCCTTGTGATACTATTTCTCCATTATCCAGTATAGCAACATGAGTGATAGAAGGGATTATTTCTTCTATCTGATGAGTTACATAGATAAATGGAATATCACTTTTACTTTCCTCTAAAGTTTTTTTAAAAAAATATTTCTCTTGCTCTTATATCTAGCCCTGAACAAGGTTCATCTAAGATTAAAAAGAGAAGGCTCATTCATAAAAAGCTCTAGCAAGCAAGGTTTTTTTCTCTGTTCACCTTGAGATAAAGTGATATATTTATTTAATTTCAAATGAGATAGTTTAAAAATCTTTTATAATATTGTTGGCTTTTTCTCTATCTTTTTGAGTTATTTCTTGATAGATACCTATTGAGTTATATTTTCCTGATAGAACAATATTATTTAAAGTTTGATTATTTAAACTGTCAGAGAAAAGTATTTAAACTTGAACTGACAAAAACCAACTTTTTCTTTTAACCTCTGCCCAAACACAAGTACCAAATTTCTTTTTCAAAAACAGAAACTTCACCACTTGTAGCAAAGGTATATGCTGGTATCATAGATAAAAAGAGTAGATTTCCCTGAACCATTTAGTCCAAGCAAAGCCCAATTTTCATCTTTTTTTATTTCCCAATTAATATTTTTTTAAAAATTTCTCTACCATCTCTTCTAAAAGAGACATTTTTTTATATGATAAAAATTTTTTTCCATTTTTCTTCCTTTATTTATTAAAAAAATTAATAAATTCTTTTTAATAATCTCATCACCAATTTCAATAGTTCCAACTTTTTTTATAGCCATCAGAATAGATGTCTGCTGTTCTATATCCAGCTTTTTAAAAACTTCTTCTATAGCTTTTTTTCTATTGTATCAGCTTCAACATTAAGATTAAATGAATATCTTAACATCATAGCAACAGATAATATTGTTGCTATTGGATTGGCAATATTTTTGTCCAGCAATATCTGGTGCTGAACCATGACAAGGCTCATAAATACCAACTTTACCATAACCTAAACTAGCAGAAGGTAACATTCCAATGGAACCTGTAAGCATAGAGGCTTCATCTGATAGAATATCTCCAAAAAGTATTTTCTGTTAAAAATTACATCAAATTGTCTTGGGTTAATAACAAGTTGCATAGCTGCATTATCCACATACATATGGTCAACTTTAACTTCAGGATAGTCTTGAGAAATTTCATTTACAATTTTTTTCTCCAAAGTTTTCGAACTATCTAAAAACATTTTGCTTGTCCACACTTGTTAATTTTTTTACTTCTTAGCTTTGCAATTTCAAAAAGCTTTTTTTAGTAATTCTTTCAATTTCTTCTCTTTTTATATACAAGGGTATCAGAGGCTTCTTCTTCACTGTATTTTTTTAGGACCAAAAATACAGTCCACCTGTTAGCTCTCTAACAACCATTATATCTAGTCCATCTCCAATAATTTCTTCTTTTTAATGGGACTAGCACTTTTTTAACTCATTAAAAAAAGAATAGCTGGTCTTAGATTCGTAAAAAAACTTCCAATTCTTTTCTTATTTTTTTAAAAAGTCCTTTTTCAGGTCTCAGCTCAGCTTCAATTTTTGTCCCACTTAGGTCCACCAACTGCTCCTAAAAGAACAGCATCACTATTTTTTTACAGATTTCAATAGTTTCATCAGATAGAGGGACACCATATTTATCAATAGATTCTCCACCTAAATATCCTCTTGTAAAAAAATAAATTTATGATTAAATTTTTTTCTCCAATTTTTTTCTAAAAACTTTTGTTGTAACATCAACAATTTCAGGACCTATACCATCACCTTTTTAGAACTGCAATTTTATATTCCATACTACCTCCCTACCTTTTTAGTATTAAGAATATTGTAAAGAATAGTGAGTTATATTAGAGATTACTGAATGACGTCCTATAATGTCTGAAAGAGCCTTTGTGGAGTCTCTAGAAACATTATAGGCTGACAAGTAATCGCCTATTAATGCAACTATTTTTTTACAAATGTTTATTTTCATATTCTTTTGATTTTTATCTTCATATTGAAGAGTTAAACCAATAGAATCTAAACCTTTTTAACAATCTTTCTTTCCAAGATTCCTCTAAGTTGAAAAAAATAATCTTTTCCCATTAGCACTAAGTTTATTATTTTCTAAGTCAACAGTAATTACTGTATCTCCAGGAAGTTTAGAAAGCTCAAGTCTTTCTTCCTTAGATAAAGTTATTGGAAGATGTCCATTGTTAAGCCAGTTCATATAGAATATTCCTGAATATCCTCCTGCTACAATGACATGAAAACCATAGTCTTGCAATGCCCAAGCAGCATGCTCTCTTGAAGAACCACAACCAAAGTTATCTCCTGTGATTAAAATAGTTCCTTTTTTTATACTCACTCTTATTTAGATTGAAGTCAAGATTATCACTTCCATCTTCATTGTATCTCCATTCATCAAAAAGATACTTTCCAAAAATCTGTTTTTTTCAGTACTTTTTAAATATTGTTTAGGAATTAATTGGTCGGTGTCAATATTATCATTCATTATAGGGAACAATAGTTCCTTCCAAATTTTATAAAAGGTTTCATTAGTCTTGCACCTCCTCTAATTCTCTAACATCAATAAAGTGTCCATGGATAGCAGCTGCTGCAGCCATAGCAGGACTCACAAGATGAGTTCTAGCTCCTTTTCCTTGTCTACCTTCAAAGTTTCTATTAGATGTTGAGGCACAATGTTCTCCACCTGGTATTAAGTCAGGGTTCATTCCTAAGCAAGTTGAACAACCTGCTTCTCTCCATTCAAAACCTGCATCTAAAAAAATATTTTTAGCAAAACCTTTTTTTCTTCAGCTTGTTTCTTAACCATTTGAGAACCTGGAACTATAACAGCTTTGATATTAGGGTGAACTTTCTTACCTTTAACAATCTTAGCTACAACTTCTAAGTCACTCAATCTTCCATTAGTACAAGAACCAATGAAAACATGCTTTAAATTAATATTTTTAGGAGAATCTCCAGGTTTTAAATCCATGTACTTATATGCTTTTTTTCATAGTTTAAGTCTTTTTATTTCAGGGAAAGTATCACTGATATTCATTCCCTATTTTCAGGGTTTGTTCCCTCAAGTAACTTGTGGAACAAGATTTGAAACATCTAACTTTATGTATTCATCAAAAGCTGATACATCATCTGTATAAAGTTCTTTCCATTCTTTAATTTTCTTTTCCAGTTCTTCATCTTTAGGAGAGAATTCTCTTCCTTTTATATACTCAAAAGTGATTTCGTCAGGGGCAATGATACCAGACTTTCCTCCAGCTTCAATAGCCATATTACAAATAGTCATTCTTTTCTTCCATAGATAAACTTTTTATAGTATCTCCAAAAAAATTCAAAAAGCATAACCATTACCTAAACCAATTCCATAAGTCTTTATTAAATGTAAGATTATGTCCTTTAGCATAAACTCCTTTTTGTAATTTTCCTGTGATTTCAATTCCCATAGTCTTAGGCTTCTTTTGCCATAGAGTTTGAGTAGCTAAAAACATGTTCAACTTCACTTGTACCTATTCCAAAAAGCTATAGCTCCAAAAAGCTCCATGGGTTGCAGTGTGACTATCTCCACATACAACAGTTTTTCTAGGTAGAGTAAGCCCTAATTCTGGTCCTACCATATGAACAATTCCATTTCTTTCATTGAACATATCAGCAAGTTCAACTCCAAATTCTTCACAATTTCTTTTTAAAGCCTCAAGTTGTACCTTTGAAGTTTCATCTGCAATATTATATCTGTCAGCCATAATAGTCGGAGTATTATGATCCATAGTTCCAAAAAGTTAAGTCAGGTCTTCTAACACTACGTCCAGCTATTCTAAGTCCTGAAAAAGCCTGTGGTGAAGTTACTTCATGGATCAGATGTAAATCTATATACAGAAGTTGTGCTTCTCCTTCATTTCCTGTGATAACATGCTTTTTCCCATACTTTGTCGAATAAAGTTTTCATAAGACCTCCTTAATCTTCTTTATATAGTCTATTTAATGCATTGATATAGGCTTTTATACTAGACTCAACTATGTCAGTACTTTGTGCCCTACCAATATGTCTTTTCTTATCCTTTTCTATGATAACAACAACTTGTGCCTGTGCATCAGTGTCACCTGTTATTGATTCAAGTTTATATTCTTCTAAAAACAAAATTGTCATTTAAAAAGTCTATTAATAGCTTTGTATGCAGCATCTACAGGTCCACTACCATATGAAGAAGAAACATCTTTTTCACCATCTACATACATAATAATTTCAGCCTTAGCCTTAATATCAGTTCTTATTATTTCAAAGTGTTCAAGAGAGAATCTTCCTTTTACTTCGGCAGCATCTCCACTGATTAATGAAATGATATCTTCATCTAAAACATATTTCTTTTTATCTGCTAAGTTTTTTTGAAATCAGCAAAAAGTTCCTCTATTTTTTTATCATCGAAACCACTGAAACCTAAGCTATTTAATTTATCCACAAAGGCATGTTTACCTGATAATTTTCCAAGTACAAGGCTATCAACATTTCTTCCAACAACTTCAGGTTTAATAATTTCATAAGTTTCTGGATTAGCAAGTACTCCATGTTGATGTATACCTGATTCATGAGAGAAAGCATTTGCTCCCACTATAGCCTTATTAGGTTGAGTTGTAACTCCTGTCAATAAGCTAACTAATTTACTTGTAGGATAAATTTGTTTCGTGTCTATATTTGTTGTAAAGTCTGCAAATAAATCTTTTCTAGTTTTAAAAAAAGCATAACAACCTCTTCAAGAGAAGTGTTTCCTGCTCTTTCTCCTATTCCATTGATAGTACATTCTATTTGAGTAGCCCCAGCTTGAACAGCAGCTATTGAGTTAGCAACTGCAAGTCCTAAGTCGTTATGACAATGTACTGAAATATCTATATTCTCTATACCTTTTTATATTTTCTTTTAAATATTTTACAGTGTCATACATTTCTTGTGGAGTTCTATATCCAACTGTATCTGGGATATTTATAGTAGTAGCTCCAGCTTTTATGGCAGTTTCATAGACTTCAACAAGATATTCTTTTTCTGTTCTCATTGCATCTTCAGCTGAGAATTCTATGTCATTTGTGAAAGTTCTTGCATATCTTACCATCTCATCAACTGTCTTTAAGATTTCTTCCTTAGACATTTTTAGTTTGAATTCTCTATGTATAGGCGAAGTTGCGATGAAAGTGTGTATTCTAGCTTTATTAGCTTTTTTTATAGCCTTTGCAGCCATTTCTATATCACTTTTTACTGCTCTTGCCAAGCTTGTAACAGTAGAATTTTTTATATTTTGTGCTATCAGTTCTATAGCTTCAAAATCTCCAGGAGAAGCAGCTGCAAAACCAGCTTCTATTATGTCTACCCCTAAAGCTTCTAATTGTTTGGCTATTCTTAGTTTTTTTCTTTAGCATTAAGATTGACTCTTGGTGTTTGCTCACCATCTCTTAATGTTGTGTCAAATATTTTTTTATACATTTCATAACTTCACCTCTATATGATTGTAAAAAAATACGTTACTGAGTAGATTTATTAACGATAAAAGATTAACGTTTCGCTGTAAATCGACCAACTCGCTAACGAGTTAGCTCAAACATGTCGAGATTTACTGGGCTCACTGCTTTGAATTTTTTTATCTAAAAATCTACATGCGTAACTCATTTAGTTTTTACTTTTTAGATGAGATTATATTTTAAAGCGGTATGTTTACATTTTTTTCTCCACGGCTCATTGCAACTATACCTGTCTTAGCTATTTCTAAAATTCCATAATTACTCATCATACCAATAAAACCTCTCAGTTTTTTTCTATATCACCTGTAAGCTCAATTACAAGTGATTTTGGAGAAACATCTAAAAATGTTTCCACGATAGATATTGGCAATTTGAACAATTTGAGATCTAGTTTCTTCATCAGCTTTAACTTTTTAAAAAGCATAAGTTCTCTTCTGATAACATCTTTTTTTCTGGAAAAATCTTAACCTTAACAACATCTATAATCTTATAAACTTGTTTTTTTGGATTTGGTCTAAAGATTCTTTATCACCATCAACTGTAAGAGTAAGTCTTGCATAACCCTCTTTATTTGTTACACCAGCAGACATCTTTTTTTACAAAAATATCCTCTTCTATTAAAAAAAAGAGACATAATTCTTGCAACAATTCCATTGGTATTTTTTTAGCAATTATCAAAAATTTGATGTTCTTTATTCAGCATCTAAAACACCTCTTTTCCCAACTATACAGCTTACATCTTTACCTGCTGGTATCATAGGGATAAACATTTTCTTCTTTTTTTCAACTATACATTCAACTAAAAACAGCTTCATCAGATTCTAAAAATTTTCTTTTAGATGTTTCTTTAAATCTTTTTTTAGTTTTTTTAATTGTATAGATTTAATTCCATAGGCCTCACCTATTTTTTTATAAAAATCAGGGTTATAACTTAAGTCAACAGAAGAATATCTTCTATCGTTGAATAATTCTTGCCACTGTCTAACCATTCCTAAATAAGAGTTATTTATTATGAAAAATCTTAACAGGAAGATTATATTCTTTAATCATCATCAATTCTTGGAAAAGTCATTTGGAAACCACCATCTCCAACGATAGCAAGCACTTTCTTATCAGGGTTAGCAACTTGTGCTCCTATTGCAGCAGGAAGTCCAAATCCCATAGTACCTGCTCCACCTGATGTTAATATTGAATAAGGATTATTGAATTTTATAAATTGTGCTGACCACATTTGATGTTGTCCAACATCTGTTGCAACTATAACTTCACCCTTAGTAAGTTTATTTATTTCAAATAATATTTCTTGAGGAATTAAAAACATCTTCTTCAGTTTTTTTCTAAAAAGTTAAAGAGTATTTTTTTTCTTTAATTTTGCAACTTCATCTAGCCATTTAGTATGAGAAAGTTTAGGAACTTTTTTTCATTTAACTCAGCTAAAACATTCTTTAAATCTCCAACTATAGGAACATCTATAAGTTTGTTCTTTTCCAATTTCAGCTGGATCTATATCTATATGAATAATTTTTGCATTAGGTAGAAACTTTTGAGGATTTCCTGTAACTCTATCATCAAATCTCATACCTGCAGCAATAACTAAGTCTGCTTCATTTGCAGCATAGTTTGCATAAGTTGTTCCATGCATACCTATCATTCCAAGTGCTAAAGTTCATGATTAGCAGGGAAAAGAACCAAGCCCTAATAGAGTCATGGCTACAGGGATATTTGTCTTATCAACAAATTCTTTTAGCTCATCATAGGCATGTCCTTTTAAAAATTCCTGCTCCTGCAATTATTAAAGGTTTTTTTAGAATCTTTTTATCATTTTTTTATGGCAGTTTTTATTTGCCCTTATGTCCTTCATATACAGGGTTATATCCTTCAAGTTCAAATTCTTGTTCATATAGTTTTTTTTGAATTCATCATAAGGAATTTCTTCTAACTGTATATCTCTTGGTATATCTACAAGGACAGGCCCAGGTCTTCCTGTACTAGCAATATAGTAAGCTTTCTTTTTAAAAATTCTAGGAAGTTCTCTGATATCTTGTACCAAATAGTTATTCTTTGTTATAGGTACAGTGATACCAACTATATCTGATTCTTGGAAGGCATCTTTTTCCTAATAAAGTACTTGTAACTTGACCTGTTATAGCAAGTAAAGGAATAGAATCCATATGAGCAGTCATAATTCCTGTTACTAAGTTTGTTGCTCCTGGTCCTGAAGTTGCAAGACATACTCCAACTTTACCTGTAGATCTTGCATATCCATCTGCTTCATGAACAGCTCCTTGCTCATGTCTTGCGAAATAGTGTTTAATATCTTTAAAAGAATATAGTTCATCATAGATAGGTATAACAGCCCCACCAGGATAACCAAAGATTTCTTTTTATACCTAATCTTGATAAACATTCAAGTAGGATTCTAGCTCCTTTTTATCATCTCATTTGCCATAATAACTCCTTTTACATCGGTGGATTTTTCTCTAACTATTTCATAACCTTCTTTTCTTGAAAGCTTCAGCAATCTTAGAGATATGTTCTTCACCATTTGTTTCAACTGTAACTTGTAATTCCACATCTTTAAATCTTGATAGATTTTTTTAAATTGATTGTGTTCCAACTTAATAACATTTGCATTTTTGTTTTGCTAAAAATTTCAGAAACTTTTTAAAAAGTTGTCCTGGTTTATCAGCTAATTGAACAGAGAAAGTAAATATTCTACCTCTCATAATAAGTCCTTTATTTATCATAGAAGAAATAGTTAAAAACATCTATATTTCCTCCACTTACAACAGCAACTATCTTTTTACCTTTTATATTTAATTTCTTAGCTGCTGCCACAGGTAAGATACCTGAATTTTCAGCTACTAATTTATGTTTTTTTCAACCAATAGTAAAAAAAGGCTTCCATCAACTCATAATCTGAAACAGTAACTATGTCATCAACATATTTTTTTGATATATTCAAAGTTCTTTTCACCTATTCTCTTAACAGCAGTACCGTCAGCTATAGTATTAGCTTCAGCTAGTTCTACAACCTTTCCTTTTTCAAGAGCAGCTATTGCAGAGGCAGCACCTTCAGGCTCAACTCCTATAACTTTTACTTGAGGATTTTTTAACTTAGCTGCAGAAGCTATACCAGAAACTAAACCTCCTCCACCAAGTGGAACAAGTATGATATCTGCATCAGGTAGTTCATCTAATATTTCAAGAGCAATAGTTCCTTGTCCTTCTATAACATCTTCATCATTGAAAGGATGTACAAATACATAACCATTTTCTTTTTGAAGTTCTAAAGCCTTTTTATAGGCATCATCATAAACTTCTCCATGAAGAACAACTTCTGCTCCATATTTTCTAGTTGCTTCAACCTTTATTAAAGGAGTATGTTTAGGCATAACTATAACAGCCTTGATTCCTAATCTTTTAGCTGCATAAGCAACTCCTTGAGCATGGTTACCAGCTGATGAAGCTATAACTCCTTTTTTCTTTTCTTCTTCTGTAAGTTTAGCAATCTTGTTGTATGCTCCCCTTATCTTGAATGAACCAGTCTTTTGTAAGTTTTCTGGTTTTAAATATATTTCATTCCCTGATTCTTCAGAGAACACAGGGCTGTGTATCAATTTAGTCTTGACCACAACTGTTGTTAATCTTTCTCTTGCTTCAATAAAATCATAAAGTTTGTGCATTTTGGTCTCCTATACCTTATCTAAATATTTTTATTCTATATATATTGCTCCTGCAGCAGCTGATGAAACATGAGCTGCATATCTTTTTAAGTAACCTTTAACATTTGGTTCATAAGGTTTTAATTCAGCTTTTCTTCTTGCAATTTCTTCATCAGAAAGTTTTACATTTATTTTTCTGTTTGGAATATCTATTTCGATAATATCTCCATCTTGTACTATTGCGATAGTACCTCCTGCAGCAGCTTCTGGAGAAACATGTCCTATTGAAGCTCCTCTTGTAGCACCTGAGAATCTTCCATCAGTTATAAGAGCTACATCTTTTCCTAATCCCATTCCAGCAATTGTAGCAGTAGGTGCAAGCATTTCTCTCATTCCAGGTCCACCTTTTAGGTCCTTCATATCTTATATACAACAACATCTCCTGCAACTATCTTTTTCTCTCTCATAGCCTTTATAGTTTCTTCTTCACTGTTAAATACTTTTGCAGGTCCTGAGTGAACAAGCATTTCTTTATCAACTGCTCCTTCTTTTACAACACAACCATCTTCTGCAAGGTTTCCTTTTAGAACTGCAATTCCTCCTGTTGTATAGGCTGGTTTATCCCAAGGTTTTATAACATCATCATCATTAATATAAGCATCTTTTTGCAAGTTCACCTTGAGTTCTTAGAGCAACTGTTTTTTTCATCAGCATTAAGTCTTCCATTTTCATAAAGTCTTTTCATAACTCCTGTAACTCCACCAGCTCTATATAGATCTTCTATAAAATATTCACCAGAAGGAGATAATTTACATAATTGAGGAGTCTTTTTAGCGATGTCATTGAAGTCATCTAAAGTTAAATCTACTCCTGCTTCATGAGCTATAGCTGGTAAGTGTAGAGCAGTATTTGATGATCCTCCCTAAAGCCATATCAACAGCAACTGCATTTTTCAAAAGCTTTTTTTAGTCATGATGTCACTAGGTCTTAAATCAGCTTTTAAAATTTCTAATATTTGCATACCTGCTTTTTTTTAGCAAGTCTTAATCTTTCAGAGAATACAGCAGGCACAGTTCCATTTCCAGGAAGTCCCATACCTAAAGCTTCTGTTAAACAGTTCATAGTGTTAGCTGTGTACATACCTGCACAAGAACCACAAGTAGGGACAAGCTAGATCTTCAACTGTATTTAATTCTTTTTCTTGATATAAGTCCTGCTTCATATTGTCCAACTGCTTCAAAAAAACATTACTTTAGCCCAACTTTTTTTACCTTTGTATACTCCTGCAAGCATAGCTCCTCCACTTATAAAGATAGAAGGTACATTTAATCTTGCTGCTGCCATTAACATTCCAGGTACAACTTTATCACAGTTAGGTATAAATACTATTGCATCAAATGGAGTTGCCATTGCAACTGCTTCAACAGAGTCTGCAATCAATTGTCTTGTTACCAATGAATACTTCATACCTAAGTGATTCATTGCAAGTCCATCACAAATTCCTATAGTATTGAAATTCCATAGGAACTCCACCAGCATTTCTAATTCCATCTTTAACAGCTTGTACCAATGTTTGTAGGTGTACATGCCCTGGTATTATTTCATTAAATGAGTTGGCAATTCCAATTATAGGTCTATCCATTTCTTCTGCTACAAAACCCTAGACCTTTTTAACAACGAACGATGAGGTGCTCTTGCTGCTCCTCTGTTAGATTATTACTTCTTGACATAATTTCACCCTTAGTATATAGTTTAATTTTTTTGTTTAAATTTCTAGTACAGTTAAACTAAATTTTGGTAAAAAAATAAAATTTTATAAAAAAAGACGATTTTTATCTAATCGCCTCATTTAAAAAAACTATTTAAATTTAAAGTTAATGATTACATTGTATCTATTTATAAACTAGCTATATTGATATTATCTAACTAAATCCTAAATCACAATTCTAAAAAAACTTTATAAGGCTGATTTTATTAAATTTTTTTATCAGTTATAATAAGTATGACTAGAATCAGAATTAGAATTGATAATAACATCGTATAATAGCTCCTTTCAAAAAAATTATTTCGTACATTATATAAAAAAATAGCTCAAAAAAATAAAAATATATATTATATATATTAAGTATAAATATAATCTATGTTAGCTGTTAGAAATAAAAAAATAGATCGTTATTGAGTAGATAAAAAAATATTTTCTTTGAGACGATTACTTTACTAGCCTATAATGTTTCTAGAAGCTCAACAAAATGCTCTTTTCAACATTATAGGATGTCATAGTAGTTTTTATAACTCACTTATTTTTTTATTTATTTTCAATAAAAAAATAAAAAAATTAAAAAAATTTTTAAAAAAATAATACTTGACAAGATAAGTCAGATATAGTATTATGTATTTGTAATGATTACAATTTAATTATTAGTTTAAAAATTTTTAAAAAAATATTAAAAAAATTTAAAGGAGGCATATTATGTCATTAATAGGAAAAAAGTACCTGAATTCAAAGCACAAGCTTTCAAAAAAAGGAGAAAAAGATTTTATAACAGTTACAGATAAAGATTTACAAGGAAAAATGGTCAGTATTCGTTTTCTATCCAGCAGACTTTACATTCGTATGTCCAACTGAATTAGAAGACTTACAAGATAACTATGCAGCATTCCAAAAAAAGAAGGAGCAGAAGTTTACTCAGTTTCTTGTGATACAGCATTCGTTCACAAAGCATGGGCAGACCACTCAGAAAGAATTTCTAAAAGTAACTTACCCAATGATCGCAGATCCTACTGGATTCTTAGCAAGAGCATTTGAAGTTATGATAGAAGAAGAAGGATTAGCATTAAGAGGAAGTTTCGTAATCAATCCTGAAGGAAAAAAATCGTTGCTTATGAAGTACATGACAATGGAATCGGAAGAGAAGCTAAAGAATTATTAAGAAAAACTTCAAGGAGCAAAAATTTGTTGCTGAACACGGAGAAGTATGTCCAGCTAAATGGCAACCTGGAAGCGAAACTTTAAAAACCAAGCTTAGACTTAATCGGAGAATTATAAGATATATAAAGGGGGTATTATTATCCCCTTTTGTATAACTGAAAATAAAGAGATTTTAGCTATTTTTTTAGAGATATAAAAGGGTATAAAGCCCTAAACAAGGAGGAAGAGACATGGAAAAAAATTTACGATATGATTATTATAGGTGGAGGACCTGCTGGTTTATCTGCTGGAATATATGGTGGAAGAGCAAAAATTAGATGTTTTAGTTATAGAAAAAAAGAAAAATAAAGGTGGACAAATAAGTCTAACTAGTGAAGTTGTAAACTATCCAGGTATCCTAGAAATCTCTGGAACTGAGCTTATGACTCAAACTAGAAAAACAAGCTGAAGCGTTTTGGAGTTAACTTTTGTACAAGGTGAAGTTGTAGATATGGACTTTACTAAAGATATAAAAACTATCAAAACTAAAGATGCTGAATACTCAGCTCTAAGTGTTGTAATAGCAACAGGGGCAGCACCTAGAAAAATTAGGTTTCCCTGGAGAACAAGAATTTACAGGAAGAGGAGTTGCTTATTGTGCAACTTGTGATGGAGAATTCTTTACAGGAATGGATATATTTGTTATTGGAGCAGGATTTGCTGCTGCAGAAGAAGCTATGTTCTTAACAAAAATATGGAAAAATCTGTAACAATAATAGCAAGAGAACCTGACTTTACTTGTAAAGCTAAATCTATAGGAGATAAAGTAAAAGCACATCCAAAAATTACAACTAAATTCAATACTGAATTAATTGAATTAACAGGAGATATGAAACCAACTGCTGCTAAATTTAAAAAAATAATGTAACAGGAGAAATCACTGAGTACAAAGCAAAAAGTTGGAGAAACATTTGGAGTATTCGTATTCGTTGGATATGCTCCTTCAAGCCAAATATTCAAAGGACATATTGAAATAGGAGAAGGTGGATTCATACCTACTAATGAAGACTTAATGACTAATGTTAAAGGAGTATTCGCAGTAGGAGATATCAGACCCTAAGAGATTAAGACAAGTTGTAACAGCTGTTGCTGATGGAGCTATCGCTGCTACAAGTATAGAAAAAAATATGTTCATGACTTAAGAGAAGAATTAGGACTTAAGAAAGAAGAAAAAAAGAAGAACAAAAAAACAACATCTATTAAAAACAGAAAAAAAGAACAATTCTTAGATGATGATTTAAAACAACAATTAGTAACAGTTGTTGATAGATTTGAAAATCCAGTAGAAATAGTAGTTTTCAAAAATCCTGCTATCGAAGAATCTTTAGCTATTGAAGAAGCAGTAAAAGATATAGCTTCTATAGCTCCTGAAAAATTAAAAATTCTCTTCATACAACGAAGGAGAAAAACAAAGAATTAGAAGCTAAGGTAAAAAGTTGAAAGAACACCTACTATAGCTGTTTTAGATAAAGATGGAAACTTCTCAGGATTGAAAATATTCAAGTTTACCAAGTGGACATGAATTAAACTCTTTCATATTAGGACTATACAATGTTGCAGGACCAGGACAAAAAGTTGCTCCTGAAAGTCTTAGAAAAAAATTGAAAAAAATTGATAAACCAGTAAATATTAAAATTGGAATTTCATTGTCTTGTACTAAATGTCCAAAGACAGTTCAAGCAACTCAAAGAATTGCAACTTTAAATAAAAAAATATTGAAATGGAAATGATAAATATCTTCACTTTCCAAGATTTCAAAAAAATAGATATGATATTATGAGTGTACCTGCTATTATAGTAGATGACCAACATGTTTATTTTTGGAGAAAAAAACAGTTGAAGATATGTTAGAAATCCTAAATAAATAATAGACAGTAATAAAAATTTTTTTCATACGAAAACCCTTAAGAAGATTTAAAAAAATGGAGCTTTTAAAGCTCCATTTTTTTAATATTAGTTTTTTTTACTATTTTTTTTAAATAAGAGAATACAGTTCTAAATACTTGTCCTGTAGCTCCTTTTTGAGAATAATATGGATTAGCTCCACTAGCCCAAGCTGTTCCAGCTATGTCTAAGTGAGTCCATTTAGTATCATCAATAAATTCTTCTAAGAATTTAGCAGCATTTGTTGATCCACCCCATCTAGTACCACTGTTTTTGCATGTCAGCATAAGGTGATTTAAAATTCTTTTTGAAGATATCAAACATTGGCATTTGCCAGAAATATTCATTCCAGTTGTTTGAAGCAGAAATGATTTCTTTTTGCCATTTCATCATTGTTAGTAAATACTCCTGTTACATCTTCACCAAGAGCTACCATAACAGCCCCAGTTAAAGTTGCAGCATCTATAATTTCATCAACTTTTTTTCTTTTCTAACAATATAAGTTAAAGCATCAGCTAGAGTTAATCTTCCTTCAGCATCAGTGTTAGTGATTTCTATAGTTTTTTTCCATTCATAGCAGTTAGGATATCTCCAGGTCTGTAAGCATTAGGTCCTATAGAGTTTTCACAAGCAGCTATAACACAAGTTACATTCTTTTTAACTTTCATTTTAGCAACAGCACACATAACTCCCATCATAGTTCCTGCTCCACCCATGTCACATCTCATAGTAAGCATACTATCAGTAGGTTTTTAAAGATAGACCTCCTGTATCATAAGTAAGTCCTTTTCCTACTAAACCATGAGTATATTTAGATTTTTTTCATCTCCTTTATATCTCATAACTATAAGATAAGGTCTGTGATGAGCTGCTCTTGCAACACCAAGATAAGCATTCATTCCTAATTTTTGGATTTTCTTTTCATCCATGATTTCAGCTTGGAAACCAAATTGTTTACCAAGTTCAACAGCCTTGTCAGCAAGTGCTTTTGGAGTCATAACTTCTGCTTGTTCATTGATTAAATCTTTTACAATGTTAGAAATTTTTGCAAGTTCATAACCTTCTATTAGTTTAGGAACTTTTTATCTGTTAAATAAGAAACTTCTAAGAATTTATCTTTTTTTCTTAGAGATATATTTATCAAATTTATAGTTGATATGTTCAACTACTTCAGCAACAATATCCATATTGTCTAATTCTTCATTAGCAAAGCTTAATAAAAACTTTACCTGTTTCATTTTTTTAAAGTATCAAAAAGATATTGTCTTATATTTTTTTACAATCTAATTTTAGCTTTATCTCCTAAACCAACTATTACAAAATCTATAACCTTTTTATTATTTACTAATGTCATTGCTAATTTTTTTCAGATGCTTTTTGCTGTGAATTCATTTTTTTCAATAACAGCTTTAGCAAGGTCTTTACTCTTTTTGTCTAGATAATCAGGTAGATTTATTTTTACCTGTAGTACTTACAAGTACATACTTATCATAATCGTTTTCAACTTTTTTTACACAATTAAAAACTCATTTTTTTCCTCCTAATAATTTTATTTTTTTAATATAATATATAAAAAAATATCATTAAATGCTCAAATTTTCAACTTTTTTTAATAGAAAAAAAGGGAAGTGTACCTAAAAACCCCTCAAATTCTAAATCTTTATACATTGAAATAAGAATTCCATTAAATCTCCATCATGGACAATGTATTCTTTTCCTTCCCAAGTCTTAGAACTCCATTTTCTTGAGAACCTTTCCAACCTGAATATTTTATAAAGTCATCATAAGAAACAACTTTTCGCTCTTATAAATCCTTTTTTTCAAAAATCTGTATGAATTTCTCCAGCAGCTTTAGGAGCAGTATCTCCTATTCTAATAGTCCAAGCTCTAACTTCTTTAACACCAGCTGTAAAATATGTTTGTAGACCTAAAAAGTTTAAATCCTGCTCTTATAAGTCTATTAAGTCCTGCTTCTTTAACTCCTAAAGTTTCTAAGAATTCTTTCTTACTCTCATCGTCCATTTCTTGTAATTCAGCTTCAACTTTAGCTGAAACTATTACAACTTCTGAACCAATTTTTTTCTGCATAATCTTTTTACTAAATCTACATATTTATTTCCAGTTGCTAAATCATCTTCTGCAACATTAGCTGCAAATATCATAGGTTTTTAAAGTAAGTAATTGATAGTTCTTTAAAAACTTGTTTTTTTTCTTCATCAGTTAAATCTAAAGTTTTTAAAAAGTTTCAAATTCTTCAAGGTGTTTTTTTACTTTTGGTAGAACAGCCATAAGTTCTACTGATTCTTTAATCTTTATTTCTTGCTAATTTTTTTCATGTTTTTTTCTATTGCTTTTTTTCAATAGTTTCTATATCAGCAAAAGATTAACTCTGTATTTATTACTTCTATATCACTTATAGGGATCTACTTGACCACTTACATGGATTACATTTTTCATCATCAAAACATCTTACAACTTGACATATAGCAGATGTTGCTCTGATATTTGATAAAAAAACTTATTTCCTAAACCTTCCCTTTTGAAGCTCCTTTTTACTAGTCCTGCTATATCAACGAATTCAACAGTTGCAGGAACTATTCTTTCAGGGTTTATAATTTGTGCAAGTGCATTTAATCTTTCATCTGGAACAGTTACCATTCCAACATTTGGTTCTATTGTACAAAAAAAGGATAGTTTGCTGCCTCTGCTGCTCCTGCCTTAGTTATTGCATTAAATAATGTAGACTTTCCAACATTTAGGTAGCCCCACGATTCCTATACCTATCATTTAAATTTTCCTCCAATATATTTTTTTAATTTCCTGCTTTTTATAATTTCAAAGAATGAATCTGCCTTTAATGAAGCTCCTCCAACAAGTCCTCCATCGATATCTTCTTGGCTCAATAAATCTTTTTGCATTTTCAGGTTTCATTGATCCACCATATTGAATTATCATCTTGTCAGCAACTTCTTTTCCAAACATTTCAGCTAGTACATTTCTAACTTCTTATGAGTTTCTTGAGCCATTTCAGGAGTTGCAGTCTTTTCCTGTTCCTATAGCCCAAACTGGTTCATAAGCAACTATAACTTTTACAGCTTCTTCTTTAGATAAATCAGCAAGTCCACCTTTTTATTTGAGTAGCTAGAACTTCAAGAGTTTTTTTCCTCCTTCTCTTTTCTTCTAACTTTTTCACCAATACAAAGTATAGGTTTCATTCCTATTTCTAAAACTGCTTTTAACTTTTTGATTTATGAATTCATCACTTTCTTTAAAAGTATTCTCTTCTTTCAGAGTGACCCTAAGATAACATATTCAACTCCAATATCTTTAAGCATTTTAGGAGAAATTTCTCCAGTGTATGCTCCTTTCTATTTTTTTGGATATACATTTTTCAGCAGCAATTTTTAACATTACTTCCTGCAACAGCTTTAACTGCATCTGAAAGACAAGTAAAAGGTGCTCCTATAACTATATCTACATTGTTTACGTCCTTTGTTAAATTTTTAATTCTGTTAATGTTGCAACAGCCTCGCTATTGTTTTTTTATACATTTTCCAATTTCCAGCTATAACTAATCTTCTCATAAATCCTCCTATTAAAAATAAATTCTTCTTTTGTGCCTCATCATTCAATATACAATTTTGATAATAATCTATATTGACAACGAATGTTTCAAGTATATCAGAAACACAGTAATTTAAAGTACTTACATAAGCAATATAGTCTTTCTTTTCTTTAAACTCAGATAAAAATAGCTAATTCTCCTTTAAAAAGTTTCAAAAAGTTTCTTCTAATTCAGGAAAAAGTAAAGCTATAATTAGTAATTAAAAAAATATAATAAATCTGAGAACCAATTTAGAAAAAAACATCAGTTTCTTCAATTTCAATTGCAGAAATTTCTTCTTTTTCTATAATATTTTCTTGAAAACCACTGTTTATCTCAAAAAAATATTTCAATGTATTCTTTTTGAAAGGTTTAGGATTCAAGTGATAAATCGACATATGATTTTGTAGTGACTTCCATCACATTTTTTTCATATCCATATCTATGAAAGGGAACTCTTCTATTGAACTTCCATTAATATAGATATTTTCTATAACTTTATTATTTTTTTTCCAGTTTTTTTGCTGATAGCTTTTTAAGATCTTTTTCTAAATCTTTAGTTCGTCTCACCAAAGTTCGTCTTTTGATTATCTATATATACTTCCATTTCCCCTCCTTTGCAAGTTAATTGTTAATGAAGTGTCTTGCCATAGCTATTGAAAAATACTTTTATATTGATGTTTTCATTAGTTTTCTCTAACTCTTCACATATGGAACGAATAGTTGCTCCACTTGTTACTACGTCATCAACTATTAAAACATTTTTATTAGTTAAATTCAACTTATTTTTAAAAAAACATTTTTTTAACATTTTTTTTGCTCTTTTTAACATCTTTTTAAATTGTACATATGTTTTGTGTCTTTAATTCTTTTGAATTTTTCTTTGTAATTGACAGATAAAAGCTCCAAAAAGATATTCTATTTGATTAAAACCTCTTTCAAGCATTCTTTCATCACTTATTGGAACAGGTATTATAACATCAATTTTTTTCTCTTTCAAGCAACTGAAAAAAAGGTTTTTGAATAAGATAGGCTAAATCCTTTTGCTAAATCTTTTTCTATTTCTCAATTTGTAGTCAGCTATAATTTGTCTCACAGCTTTTTTTCATAGATAAAAAAACATAGAAAAAAATTTTCCTTATTTTTTTAAGTAGGCTTCTCTTTTCAAATTTTCTAAACATTTAGAACAGATAAAAGCTTCTCTATCTAAAGTATTATGACAAGAGGTACAGCTATTGTCAAAGAGTAAGAATCTTAAACTCTTTTTAATAGCTTCTTCCAGGTTCAGCATTGTCCTTACATTTTTTTCTCAGTTTCATCATCTACAATTTTTTTGCAGAATAGAACTCAGTATAGCCACAATTTAGACAAGTTTTTAGCATAGTAAGTATTAAGCTCTATTTTAATAAAAATTTCTTTCTTTTTTTCAGGTAAGATAATGCTCTTTTTCTTCACAATGTCTACATCTACATTTAGGACAACTAAAAAGCCAATTTCATCACCCCATACAATGTTTTTTTATCCAGTCAAGTTCATCTTCTAAGTAACTCATACAGTCAAACCTCATTTTGTATTTTTCATATTTTTTTAGACTGCATATAGAGTTGAGCTAGTTTAACAATTTTAAATAATTTTTCTATCCACAGCTTCATAGCCATAGCCAAATTTATTTGTCTTTCTATATTTTCACTTCAATAAATACAATTTCATCATCTTTTTGTGCAATTATATCTATTTCACCATATTTATTTTGATAATTTCTTTCAAGTATCTTGTAACTATTTTTTTAATTAAGATTTCCACACTTTTATCTTCGTACTTTATTTCCTATTTCTCTTGTATTCAAAAATTATCACTGACCTTTATATTAAAGTATTCTCAATTGTACTTCCTTAGGTTCATCTTTTAGGTTTCATCTAAAATTTTTCTTAAAAAGACTTTTCTATGAACATTCTTTCAAAAACACCCTTTAGTCTTTAATTGCTTCCACATGTTTTTTTAGTTCCATAGCCCTTATTTTTTTTCAAAAATCATAATCAGGATATTTAAGTCCTAAGTCCTTCTATAATTCTATCTCTAGTAACTTTTGCTATTATAGAGGCAGCTGCAATACTAAGACTTTTTGCATCTCCCTTGACTACAGGTAACTGTTTTCCTTCATATCCCTTTTGATTTTTTTAAATTTCCGTCAACTAGAACAATGTAATCTTTTTTTAGCTTCATGAAATTTTCTCTAAATCTTTTTAATGCCCTTCTCATTGCTAAAAAAAGTCAGCATTAAGAATGTTTAATTTATCAATTTCTTCCACACTTGCAATTCCCACTGCAACATTGAAAGTTATTTAATATTATATCATATAATTTCTCTTTTTTTCTCAGTTAACTTTTTTTAGAATCATTAATTTCATCTAGTTCTTCACTATATTGTTTTAATATCACAGCTGCTGCAACAACAGGACCTGCAAGTGGACCTCTTCCTGCTTCATCTACACCTATGACATTCTTATATTCTAAATCGTATAGATACAATGGATTATCCATGAGTGCCTCCAAATTAAAAAAATACTTCGTCACTATCTAAATGGAAAGTAAAAAAACAGTTCATTGCTATTCTAATTTTTAACGATAAAAAAATCAAGAATTCGCTGTAAATCAGCAAACTCACTACGCTCAGACACGCTGAGATTTACTCAGCTCATTCTATTTGGATTTTTTTATCTGAAAATTAGAATGCAATTTCACTTGATTTTTACTCTTTTTCCAACTATGTAGACTCGTTTATTTATTTATTTTATTAAATCAGTGTATTTATCAATGTCGAAAATTTAATCTCTTTGCAACTTCTATAAAGTCGTCAAATAGTTTTCCTGTAAAATGTATATTCCTTTGTTATCTAAAGGATTTAAAAAAATTCTAATTTAAAAGGCATGTAACATTTGTCTTTTTACATTTTTTTATCTTCACTTCCATAGATAACATCACCTAAAATAGGGTGGTTTATACTCTTCATATGTACTCTTATTTGATGAGTTCTTCCAGTTTCTATAAGAACTTCCACCAAAGAATAATCTTTTACTTGTTCTACAACCCTATAATTAGATATAGCAAGTTTACCATTTTCTTTAACTACAGCCATTTTCTTTCTATCTTTAGTATCTCTACCAATTAAATTTTCTATTCTACCTTCCCTAAATTTTCATCTGAAAAGTTACCTTTAACTATACAAAGATAAGTCTTTATGTATAGTTTTATCTGTAAACATAGAAGCAAGTTTTGCATGAGCATAAATTATTTTTTTGCAACCAATATTAATCCACTTGTGTCTTTATCTAGTCTGTGAATAATACCAGGTCTTATATTTCCATTTACAGAAGAAAGATTATTTGTATAGTATAGAAGAGCATTTACTAAAGTACCATTATAGTTTCCATAGGCAGGGTGAACTACCATATTATATTTTTTTATTCACTAAAATAAAAATCATCATTTTCAAAAACTATATCCAAAGGAATATTTTCAGCTTCAATATCTATATTTTCTTCTTCAGGAATAGAAATTTCAATTTTTTTCACCTGATTTTAATTTTCTGCCATTCTTATTTATAACTTTTGAATTTATTTTTACATAGGAATTATCTATAAGTTTTTTTCTAAATAAGAACGAGTTGCTTTCTTCAATCTGTTCAGCTAAATATTTATCTAATCTCATTCCTTCCATATTCAGGACTAACTTCAAATTCAAATTTTTCTTTTTATATTTTTCCATAATATTTTCCTAACATAATTATATATTTTTCTTTTATTTTAGCATAAATACATAAATATATAAATAAGTAAAAAAATAATATTGTGACTATATCACTGAAAAATAAACAAGAGCTATTTTATAATGTATACATAAAACGATAATATAAAAAAATAAATTTATAGGAGGAAAAAAATGGCAATAATAAAAAGGAACAAAAAGAAAATTTTTGAAGCAGAAGTATTAAAAAGCAGAAGGAATAGTAGTAGTAGATTTTTGGTGCAAACTGGTGTGGACCTTGTAAAAAGTTTAGTACCTATATTAGATGAAGTTGTAGAAGAAGATCCAAACAAAAAAATAGTTAAAGTAGATATAGATGAAGAAGAAGAATTAGCAGCTCAATACAAAAATTATGAGCGTACCTACTTTACTAGTATTTAGAAATGGAGAAATCATTGATAAATCAGTAGGATTAATCCAAAAAAACATGAAGTAAAAAGCTTTATTCTCAAAAATAATAGAATAATCAGAAAGCCAAGTGTGAGCCTAAAAACTTACATTTGGCTTTTTTTATTTATAATAAAAAAATTTGTAAACTTATAAAAAAATAGTAAAAATTCTTGTAAATACTAAAAAAATAAGGAAAAAGTAGAATATGAATAAAAAAATTATATAGGAACCTATGGAGTAATTTAAAAAAATGGAGGAATAGATCTTATTTGTTCAGAAACTGAAGGAGAAGGAAATATATTTTTCAATATTAAAATGTATTGAAGAAAGATGATAATTATTTAAAAAGTTGTAGTAATAGGGAAAAAGTAAAGAACATACACCAAAAATAGCAATAATTAAAAAAGAGGGATATGAAATATTAAAAAGCCTAAATTTGATGTAGGAGACAGAGTAAGACTAATTAAGTATCCTGATGAAATAGCAATAGTAAAAAGAAATAATATGGCATGAAAAATAGAAGAATTTTCTATATCTTAGATGTTGAAAGGAAATAAAAAGAGAAGTAATAGTTGGTATTATGAAGATGAAAAATAAGTTTGAAAAAAATAAATGAATAAAAATCTACTTAGACTAAAAAAATATAATAAAAATGAGGAAAAACTAAAATGGAATGGATAAATATAATAAGTAATAGGGATGCTAGGGTATCTAAAATAAATATAAATAACTTATATGTCACCTTAGAAATTGAATGTTGGAATGGAGAACTAAGAAAAATAAATTTTTAAAAAATTACCATATTATTAAAGAAAAAAATTCTATTAACGAGGAAATAGGGTGACATAAAAAAATAGAAAGACACTCTAGTTTAATAGAAGAATTAAAAACAGGATATTTTTAAAATGGAGGAGGGACATTGAATGAGATAAATAATATAAAAACATTTTATTTTTTTATGACTCATGGAATTGTAGAGTAATATTTGAGATATTGGCAGAAATAACAGAATATGTATAAATCTAAATAATAAAAAAATATAGAGGATAAAAAAATATGAGAGAATATAATGTATATAAAAAGTATAATAAATAAAAATATAAAAAGAATTTAAAGATTCTAATTGCTGTACTAGTTTAATGAATTATGGGACAAGGCAATGTAAAAATAGATGGTTTAATAGCTGCTGCATATCTATTTTGTCCTGAAATTATAGAAATAGAGGGACATATTTTTATAAAGGAGTTTTGTAATTTTTAAAGAAGGAGAAGAAATAGAATTTCTAAATGACTTAAAAACGATATTATAATAATAAAAAAAGATATTGAAATGAGTGTTAATAGTTGGAGTATAGGAGAATTTTTTTAGGAGATATTGAACTAATGGACAATGAAAAATGTACTTACAGAGTTTGGAAAAAGCATTGATTTATTTTTTTGGAAAAGAAGAACAGAAGAATTATTTCCTCATAGAAATATTATAGTTGAAATGGGAATGGAATTATTTGGAGAATTTGGATTATCTATTACACTTTATGAAGAAGAAAAAGTGAGATATTTAGATAAAATATATAAATCAATGTAGTTTTTGAAGTATAGTATGGTATGAATATCAAAAATTTAAATGTAACTCTTAATAAGGGAGCAGAAATAACAGCAACTAATTTCACTCATGGAAAAAGCTACTGTAAATAATGGTGATGTAAAAATTTGGAGCAAGAAAAGATACAAGAGATGTAGAAACATCATCAAAGAGCAGTGGAGTAAACTTATCTGTAAGAATAAAAAATGGTTCAGATATAAATTGTGCTTTTAAAAAACCAAATATTATTAAAAAGAATTTGGGGTAGCTTTTAGATCAAATTACTAATTCTAAAATACAATATGGAAAAATATTATACAGATAATTGGGAAATTATGTTAAATAAAAGGAGCGACTGAAAAAAATACCCAGCTATTTATTATGGAATAATAAGAAAAGGTGTTAAAAAAATGATTAGAGTAAGAATTTCACAAACTCAAAAAAGAGTTTAAATCAAATATAAGGGTGTTAATTGATCCATATACAGCTCTTTATCCTGCTCCATCAAAGTAATAAATAAATAGATTAATAAATTTAAAAATCTATAATAGAAAAAATTAGCAAATTATGAATTAATCTAACAGAATTATTTTAAGAGTTATATAAGTTTGAACTGCAAAAAGGTAGCAATATTAGTGTTATACCTACAGTTTCATATCAGACAGGAAACAATTCTCTAGTATTATATGATAAAACAAAATTTTTTTACCTGTACCAGTAGTAACTAAAAAATAAAAAAATTTTAAGGAGAGTATTACAAAATGAGAACTTACGAAGAAGATAAAAAGAGATTTAATTTATTTAATTAATAAATATTGTATAGATGATTTAAAAAGAAGAGCTTTTAGATATAGTTAAGAATAAATTTGCACCAAAAATATATATTTAGTAAGTTTTCTTCTAATTCAAAAAAATGACAAAAAGAGGATGCTGATTTGTATTCAATAATTATACATGAATATATATAATTTAGAGTAGTGGATACCAGAAAAAAATTGAAAATTTTATAAAAAAATATTAGATACCCAATTTTAACAGAGTATTTATATATTATTAGTGTTAATGACCCTGAGTATTATAGAAATAATTTTTATTTATATAAGGTATAATAGGATGGTGGTTAAGCCTAATGCTAAAAATTAAGATAACAGAATATGGAGCTGATAAATTAATATTGGATACAATGTATTATATTGAATTTCCAGAAGATATACCTAAATATAAAGGACCAGTGGGCTATCAGGGAGGACTAAATCAAGAACAATATTTTATTCCAAATTCAAAAATTGATAAAGTAATAGAAACTTATCCTATTAAATAGCAAATGAAAGGAGCTATATAATTATGATATGCGAAGAATTAAAAAGCAGAAAAAAATTTTTGTAGAAGAAGATTTTATAGAACTTAGGGACTCAGTAGAAGGACTAATAAGTGTAATTGAAAAAAATATAAAGATATGGGATATAACTCAAGCTTATATATAGATGATTTAAAAAGAATTTTTAGCTGATATTAAGTTGACATTAAAAGATAACAGATAAGGAACTAAAAAAATTTAAATTCTTTAAGAGAAAGTTACTTTGATTCACGTATTGATAATAGTATATATTCATATTATGTTTATGATAAAAAATAATTTAGAAAAACACATAAAAGCTAATGATGAAATAGAAATTGCAGATTTGGAAAAATTCTTTATAAGATTACAGAAAAAAAGTTATATATCATATGATTTAGTATAAAATAACTAATTTTAGAAAAAAATAAAAAGAATTAGTTATTCCTGTTGATAAAAAAATAAAAATAGTTGAATATAATAAGAGGTGAAAAAGAAAATGAATTTTTCAAAAATTAAAAAGATGCAGCAAATAAATTATTAGAATTTATGGAAAAATATGATTTAGATGATTATAATGAAAGATTAGTAAAAAGAAATCTAAATGAGCTGATATATGTGATAGATACAGATGAAATAGATGATATTAAAAAAATATCAAGAGGTTAAGGAAAATAATAGTTGGATTATATCCACCAAGAGGAGGTTTGACAGAAATGTATGTAGCTGATGGAGATAGAGAGAAAATGAATAAAATAAATGATGAGTTAGAAGAATTAAAGAAAAAAATCACTTTATTAGATTAATCAATAGAATTATTTTAAGAATTAGATTTAAATCAGAAAAAGCTATGTAGATTGAAAAAAATATTTATATAGCTTTTTCTAAAAATAGAGTACAAGTTTCTATAATGTAACAGGCTCAAGAATGGAAGAACTAGGTAGACAGTTTAAAGCTGAAACAATTAATGAAGAAGACTTAAAAAGAAGCAGTAAGAGAACTAGCAAAGGGCTATGGAAAAGATATAGGAATAGATTTTGATGTGGTATACTTAGATGAAAAAACTATGCCAAAAAGATTCAGAAGGAAGTACAGGTTCATCCTATATAGTAGATAGAAAAATAGGAAAAGTATTAATACCAATAGATGTAAGTAAAATAGGAGATATAAATGAACTATTTGGAACATTAACAGAAGAAATAGCCCATGGAAAAAGATGCTTTAGAAGGAAGACAAGATAAAAAAAGTAGCAGAAGATAATTCAAATAAAGAAAAAGGTTTTAGAAAGTTTAGGAAGACCAGCAAATGAATATGTAAAGAAAAGATTTGGAGAAGATAATAACAGTGAGATATCATTAACAACAGATGGAATAGATTTAAGTAATGCTGATGTTGGAGAAAAAGGTTGGAGATGTTATAACCTCTGGAGATAGAGTATTTAGAACGGGCTATCAATCTAAAATATAAATATATTCAAATGGATTTTGATAGAGCAATAAATGGAATGCTTGGTCTAACAGGCTCAGTATTTAGAGGAGCAGGTTCATATGTATTTATAAAAAAACAGGAGTTGGTTTACTTTTTAGTACCTGAACCGACACTAACCACGAAGATAGCAGGTGTAGTTATTATTGGATATGGTGTAGGAGAAGCTATTTTTCATTTTTTAGATGGGGCTGAGAGTGGACAAGATGTTTATTATGGAGTAACAAATCAAAAGAGATAAGAAATCTGTGAACTTTGGGAAGAATTTTTTTAGGTGAAGAGGGATATATGCTTCTTAATGCTACTTCAGGTCTCTGGAGCACCAATGATGTACTATTTTTCTGATTATGCAAGAGTTATGGCTGAAGGAGAAATAGCACAAAAAGCATCAACAAGTGTTAATAATATATCAACAACAATAATAAAAGTACATCAGTTTCTAAAGCATCTGTTATAACTGATGAGTCAGGAGTAAAAGAAAAACGACTGACACTACACAGAAAAATAGTTTCTCAAAGCTCTAGTGTATCAAAAAAAGAAGAGCACAAACACAAGTAGCTATGTTACAGGAATAAAAGAAGATGAACCTAATACATTTTTAAATGGTAAAAAAATTTGAAGAAATGGAAGCAACAGAAGTGGGAAAAATAGAAAGTATTAAGGAATTATCAACAGATGAAGGAATAAGTAAATTAAAAATAAGACAGTAGAAGAGTTACATGAAATAGCTAAAAAGAAGGTTTAAATCCTTTCTTGAAAGAGAAGATATCGAAGGTACAGGAATAGGAGAAAAATTTAAAATACCTAATTATGATGGTAAAGGATAATAGGCATAAGAAGTGATAGTGGGGAACTCATAATATGGATTACATTAGAATTGATACTAATCAAGGAAGTACTAAAGTAATTTTTTGGAGATCCTAATAAGTATGAATATAATATGACTAATAAAGAAAAAAAGGGAGGATAATATTTATAAATGAAAAATAAAAAAATAAAAAGGTGATAAGATGGAATACAGATATAAAAATATTTATTTAGGAGAAACTATAGAAGAAATTTTTCCCTGAATTAAATAATAGTAATACAGAATATAAACGCTCAACTTTTGTATTATTATATAAACCTTATGAGAATATAAAAGTGTATATTTATTTAAAATTTGGAGAAGTCTTACTAATAAAAATATTTGATGAAAATTTTCAAATAGATAATACTTTAAAAAGTAGGAATAGCACTAACTGATGAAATAATAAATAGATATGACTTATATTATGATGATTTTGAAGAAGTTTATTTATCAAAAAAATATAAGGAATTGGTTGTTATAGTAGATTTAGCAGATAATATAATAGGTTTTTTTCTTTTGTAAAAAAGATGGAAAAGATTTTAGTTTTCCAAAAGATAAAATTAAAAAAATTATCTAGAATGTAAAAATTTACAAGATATATATGGTTCTTTATATTGGAGTAAAAAACATTAGATGCAAATATAGAAAAAGAGAAATTTATGGGCAACTAGATAACTATAAATTTACTTTTGATATGATAACAAGAGATATAAAAAGTATCCAAAAATTTAGAAACAAGAGAGTTTATAAAAACTTATAATTGAAAAATATTATATTCTAAAAACACTGTTTATTCCATAGAAGTATATCAGTCCATATAGAAAAAGGAAATAACGAAGAAAAATAAGTTATTATTAATTCATAACAAGGCAGCCAAGTTAGAAAAAATATAAAAAAATTATGGAGGTAAAAAGTTATGAATGCAACTGAAAAAGGAACTAATGGGAAAAATATGCTAAAAAAATTGGAAAATGCTATAAAAAGGGAAGCAACAGTAATGAAAGAAATAGAAAATGATAAGGCACTGATAAAAATACCTTGAAGGACAAAAACTTCAGGAGCAGCCTTTGATAACACAGTCTATGAAAGTTATGATGCTTGGATAGAAACAATAAGAAAACAAATAAAGAAATCTGAAAGCACCCTAACAAATATAGAGTTTAAAAAGGTTGAACTAGAAGCAATACAAAAAATATAGCATAATAAAAACTAAATATCAGTTGATATAAAGAAAAATGGAGTTTAACGACTCCATTTTTTTCTGTTATATAAAAATAATTGATTAAAAAAATATGGTCGCACACTTGTGACTCTAGCACTCGTAGGGTGTCAGTCATGAGTTAGACCATTAAGTATAGTCAGCATATATATAAATATGTATGTAGAGGTAGCAACTTTAAAAAGCTATCCAATACTACTTGAATTACTGGAAACCCCTAAAACTAGTATAACTACAACATAGTACCTAAATAAAAATATGGTACAAGTGTGAAAGTGGCGAAAGCAGAAAAAAATATATTAGATGACATAAGGTTAAATCCTAAGTGTTAAGATAATGGGCAATCAGCAGCCAAGACCGAAAGGTAAGGTTCAACGACTATTCCTCCTGAGGGAAGTACACTAAAGCTAGTGGAAGTGGATAGACCCAAACAGATAGAGCTGTGGGATAAGATATAGTCTGTGCTTAATAGAAATATTAGAAGTTCATGAGAGAACTGTATAAGTGGTAGCGTACTTATGTGAACGACAACCCCTAAAAACGACTGAGTCAGTTTTAGGTTCATATATTTAGAAAAATTTTACTTTTTCATTTACTTATAGTATAAAAAGTGGTATACTATATATAGGTAAATGGAGGTGAAATCACATGGAAAAAGCATATAAGTTTAGATTTTATCCAACTAAAAACTCAAATAACAATATTAAATTGTACTTTTGGTTGTGTAAGATATGTCTATAATCATTTTTTTAGGTTTAAAACAAAAACTATATAGCAAAGAGAAAAAGTCTATGTCATATAGTCAATGTAGCAAAGCACTGACAGCTTTAAAAACAAGAGAAAGAATGGTTAAAAGATGTAGATAAATTTTCTTTACAAAAATTCTTTTAAAAGATTTAGATAAAGCCTATAAAAAAACTTCTTTAGTGGAAGAGGCTATCCAAAAATTTAAATCTAAGAAAGATAATAGAAAAATCATACAGAACCAATTATACAAAATAATAATATAGAGTTTTTAGATAAATGGATAAAAAGTACCTAAGTTAGGAAAAACTAAAAAAATAAGAGATAAAATGAAACCACAAGGAAGAATAATAAATGCAACAATAACCCAAGCGCCTAGTGGAAAATATTATATATCTCTGTGTTGTACAGATGTGGAAGTAGAAAAATTAGAAAGTACAAATAAGAATGTTGGAATAGATTTAGGTATAAAGGACTTTGCGCTTACCAGTGATGAAATCTCAATAGAAAATCCAAAAATATTTACAAAAAAATCTTTGAATAGACTAGCAAGATTACAAAAAGAAAACTATCACGAAAACCAAAGGGTAGTTCAAATAGGAATAAAGCTAGAATAAAAAGTAGCAAGATTATTTGAGAAAAATATCAAATCAAAGAGAAGACTTTTTGCAAAAGTTATCAACAGAGTTAATAAGAAAAATATGATATTATCTGTATTGAAGATTTACAAGTAAAAAAATATGGTAAAAATCATAAATTAGCAAGAAATATTGTAGATGTATCATGGAGTGAATTTAATAGAATACTAAGTTATAAAAGCGAAATGGTATGGAAGAACAATAGTAAGAGTAGATAAATTTTTGCAAGTAGCCAAATATGTAATTGTTGTGGATATAGAAATGAAGAAGTAAAAAGATTTAAGTGTGAGAGAATGGACTTGTCCAGTATGTGGAGCTGTACATAATAGAGATATAAATGCAGCCAAAAACATATTAAAAAGAAGGACTAAGGATATTAGGTATAAGTGCTTAAATATACAATATATGAACCGTAGGAACTATGGGGATAGCTTGGTAAATTTAGTTAGCTAACAGAAGCAACTATTACTCAAGAACCCTACGACTCTAGCACTCGTAGGGTGTCAGTCGTAGGGAGGTTCAGTAAAAAAACAAAAAAATACAATACAATAGGAACTAATAAAAAAATGATGTTATTTAACAATTTAGAGAAAAAAATACATAAAGTTAGTAGAAAAATAAAACTTCATAAGATTACTAAGAAAGTTATGTATCATATGATTAAAAAAATATTAAAAATAAAAAGGAAGATTAAAAAAATGACAAAAAGAAGAGAAAAATAATTGATGAGCTAGAAAAATGATATTTGGAGAATTATCGCTGAAGAATTTAAAAAAACAATGTCCTCTAAACATGATAGAAAATCAATGTATATCAAAAAAAAATCATTAGAAGAAGCAATAAAAAAGCAAAAATGATGAAAATGATTTTGAAAGATTACATACTAATTATGATTTTTTTTAAAATATACAATATAAATGCTTATATAGAACTTTTTGTAAAGTTGCATAAAGAATATTGGCATCATTCTCATGAAGATATAGCTAATTTTACTTGAAAGAAGTTACATTCTCCAAAAACTAATAAATGCGTGTATATGATTTAGCAGTTATGAAACTGGATTATATGAAAGATGATGAATTTTTTTCAATATAGCTAGAAAAATGTACTTATGCCTTGGGATATACTAATACTCCAAAAAGCAAAGGAGAAATTAGAATTATTAACTAAAAAAATGAAAATGAACTTATTAGAGAATATGCAATAAAAACAATTAAATAGACATGATTTTTACAGATAAAGATGTGGAGGAACAAGATTAATGAAGTATGAAGAACAAGAAAGAAAAAAATTTATGCAAAAATATGATGATAAAAACAATAAGAGTTTATCAAGCATATAACAATATAATTGCTGATGAAGCAATAAAATTAGGAACATTTGGAGAAACATTTTAGCTTAACAAGAATGACTTGGATAAAACCCTCATTTCCTATGGATGATGTATAGATGTGGTTGGGCAGAAAAAAAGAAAAATCAAGAGAGAGTTTTTGGCTATTGATATTAAAAAGAGAAGCCTTTTGATGAAATAGTTAAAAATTCTGTAATCTCATCATATAAACCTAATTTAGGTATAACAGAAGATGAATGGAAAGAAGAAGTTAAAAAAACTCATTAGTTAGATGTCAATGGGATCCCTGAAAGAGATATCCATGGAAAAACCAATAGGTAGAAGATCAATACAGCTTGGAATAAGAGGAGAAGCTGTTAAAAAAATATGTGAATGAATGGATAGTAAAAAAATAACAGATATAACTGATGATGTTAAGAGAATTAAAAAAAGTATTGATAATGGAACTTTTAAAGAAAAATTTATTACCAGAAGAAAAAAAGAATACATAATTAAATAATAAAAAAATAGAAAAAGTTCTTGAAAATACTAAAAAAATAATATAAAAAAATTTATGCTACCTAAAAAGTAATATGAATAAGACAAGGGAGAAGAATATGTTAGTTTATAGTTTTGAAACGTCAGAAAAAAAGAAAAAAAGTTTATTTAAGTGCAGGAGTAATCGATACGATATTTGATAGTTTAAAGTCTTTGAAAAACATCAGATAAGCTAAAAAAATAAAGAAAAAAACAAAGGTTTATTTTTATAAAGGAGTACATATATTGAAAAAAAGAAAAATATCAAAAATTAAAAAAAGATAGTTTCCTCTTGGAAAAGGATTATTTAGTGAAGCTACTCAAAAATTTTTGTATTGATAGGCTTTTTTTAATACAAAAAAATAGATGGTTATGAAAGATGGAATTGTAATAAAGAAGAAGTAATAGAAAGTTTAGAAAAAAATTGGTTATTTTTATGTGAAAAAAAGCAGAAAAAGAAAACAAGATAATAAGATGTAGAAAGCTAACTGTTAAATTAGCTGATAATAGAGAGGAAAGATAAATATGTTGAAACATGATTTTGGAATAGTTGGAGAAAAAGAATTTTTTGGAAGATAATCTAATTTTATATATGATAGACAGTTTTGAATGGATAAAAGACTTTATCAAAATTAGAAGAAAAATGTAGAAAAAAATATGGATTGAACTATCATGGAATAACTTATTTTTAAAGGGAAGAGAGTATAACTAAACTAAAAAAATATTATTCTTCATTGGATAAACATATTTAGTTTAGGAGAAGATGTAATTGAATTAAGGGGAATGTATTATATAAATATTGGAAAAACATTCTTATAATAAATATAAGAAAAAAATACTTAATAGAAAGTTTGAAAAAAATTGGTTGTTTTATGTGAAAAAAAGCAGAAAAAGAAAAATAAAAATAATTGAGCATCGGGGAATATAAAAAAATTATTAAAAAAAGGAGGCAATATGAAATGTATTAGAAATATTTGTCTCTACCTAAAAAAATATATTTCAGACAAACAATTTGAAAGAATTTTTTTTATCAAGATATAGATGATTTTAAGAGTATCTTAGAAGAAAATATATATTGGAAGATTTTTATTTTCGAACTTTAATAAAAAAAGAAGATATAATTAGTATGAATACAGATTTATATGATTATGTAGAAAAAAATTATAAATCAGTATACGATGAAATAAGCGATGCATATATAGAAAAAAATTGATTGAAACTAATGAGAAAAAAATGAGATTATAGATATTTTTGAAAAAAAGAAATATAAACAAAAAAAGAAGAAGTTTTCATAAATTGTTGTATGATTGACACCAAGTTAGAATTAATTTACTCAATAAAAAAAGCTTTAACAATATCTAGTAAGAAGTCCCCTACTTCTATAAGTAGGGGATGAATTGCTTTTTATTTTCTTGAAATTGTTTCAAAAAAATATGATATAATTAAATCAGTTAAAGGTAATAAAAAAATGGATATTTTTTTGGAGTAGAAGTTTTACAGTGTTGAGTGTTGGTGGAGCAAGTAAGGAGGAGGAAATGAAGACAATTAAAAAAAGCATATAAATTCAGAATATATCCTACCTTAGAACAAGTAATCTTTTTTTCTTAAAAAAACTTTGGTTGTGTCAGAAAAGTTCATAATCTTATGTTAGATGATAGGAAGAAAGGTTATGAAGAATATAGATCAACAGGAATAAAAACTAAATATCCTACTCCCTGCTAAATATAAAGAAGAATATCCTTATTTAAAAAGAAGTTGATAGCTTTAGCTCTTGCTAATGCACAACTAAATTTAGAAAAAGCCTTTAAAAAAATTTTCTTAAAAAAATAAAGATTTTTGGTTTTCCAAAAATACAAATGTAAATCCAATCCAGTCCAAAGCTATACTACAAATAATCAAAAATACAATATACATTAAAGATAGCTACATAAAACTTCCTAAATTAAAAATTGCTAGTCAAAAATTAAATTACATAGAAAAAAATAGAAGGTATAATTAAATCAGTAACAATAAGTAAAAAAACAGTCTTGACCATTATTTTTGTTTCAATATTATGTGAAGAAGAAATAGAAGAATTACCAAAAACTAATAAAAAAATATTGGAATAGATTTAGGAATAAAAAGAATTTGCAACAATGAGTGATTGTACAAAAAGTAGAAAAATTTAAAAGCTATCAAAAAGAATATGAGAAAAAAACTGAAAAGAGAACAAAGAAAAACTATCAAAGGAGATGTAAACTTGCTAAAGATAGCGCTAAAAAAACTATCAGATAGTAAGAATTATCAAAAAAGCAAAAAGAAAAAAAGTAGCAAGAGATTCATAATAAAATTAGAAATAAAAGAAAAGACTTTATAAATAAGTTGAGTACAAAAAATTATCAATAACCACGATATAATTTGTATAGAAGACTTAAATATAAAGGGAATGTTAAAAAAATCACAAATTAGCAAAAAAAGTATATCAGATGTAAGTTGGAGTGAATTTGTAAGACAACTAGAATATAAAAGCAAATTGGTATGAAAGAAAAGATTATAAAAAAAGTACCTACATTTTATCCAAGTAGTAAGACTTGTTCTAGTTGTGGTAATATAAAAAGAAACTCTAAACATTATCAGAAAGAATATATCATTGTGAATGTTGTGGACTAGAAATAGATAGAGATTACAATGCAAGTATAAATATATTAAGAAAAGGTCTAGAAATATTAAAGAGAAGAAAAAAAGTAAGTTAGAAAAAAATATATCAGGGTAGGGACTACCCTGAAGAGCTTGGTAAATATATGTGGCTAACAAAAAGCACATACTTTCCCAAGAAGCTCCCACTTCTACAAGTGGGAGCAGTTCACATTATCCAAAAAACATTGTGCTAATAATTGGGATGCAATTGAAGATTTTATCTATGATGTTGTTCTTCCCAAAAAAATTGTTTTACAAAAATTGGGATAGTATAAAAGAAAAAAATTATCTCAAGATACAATAATTTTTAAAAAAATTTTTAGATAAGATAAATCCAAAAATACAGCACAGTTTTTATACGAATAAAAAAATGTAAACATTTATTCAGCTTTTCTCTAATGAATCAAAAAAAGGAAATTATTGCTAGTTTACAGCATTCAAGAGATACAGTAAATAAATCATTAGGAGTAAAAATAAATTATGAAAAAGGGTAATATAAAAAAAGTAATAAATGAGAATAAAGAAAAATAGGACAGAATTTTTTTGCTTATTAATTTTGATTATGAAAGATGGGAATGATTATTTAGCAAAAGATATTTAATAAAGAATTTAACATGAAAGTAGAAAAAAAGAAAGATTATATTTGGTTTAGTATTATTAAATTATGTAAAAAAATACTTGTTATGAATTATTGTGGCATGAAGATATAGGAAATATAATTTATTCACTTGAACAAGATGAAGACACAGTTAATGAACTTGAATTAAGGTTACAGAAAGTTCTAGATGTAGTGAATATCAAAAATACTAGAAAAGTAATTAATCATAATAAGAAGGAGAAATCTATGAGAGGACATGCAGTATATTTCTTTATGTTAAAGGATGATTTAATTGAAAGTTTTAAAAAGAGTAGAAGAAAAAAATTAGGGGGACTTCAATATGTTGTTCATGATACATATAAGGAACCAAAAATTTGAAATATTTGACAGTATTGAAAAAAATAACTGATATTGGGTTAATAAAACCTATTGAACCTAATTATTTTATTGCATTAAAAAAATGAAAAAGTTCACAGTTGAAGTTTTTTTGAAAAAAAGTAATGGTGATTACAATTATTATGTTGAAGATAAACAAGGATTTTTTTACAATTTTTTTCCTTCTGGAATATTTGAAAATTCAAATTGTATAAAAACGTGGAGAGATAAACACTGTTGCAGAAACTGATTCAAGATTAATGTTATTTAAAGAGCTGAAAAAAAGTATATTAAAGAATTCTATGAAGATAAATAGAGGTATATCAACATATGTAGGTAAGTCAATTATTGAAAAATAAAGAAAAAATATAGAATTCCTTATGGAAGTCCAGCTTCTCCACCAGAAGAAGATTTTGATATAAGTGATGTGGTTTGGCAAGAAAAAGGAAGAAAGAAAAAAAGATTAAAAATATAAGGAGAATCTAAGAATTTTGGTTTATTTGTCAAATAGTGTTGATAAAAAAATTTAGACTATGACCTGATATAATTAGGAGAATTTTTGAGAATAGAAAAACTTAAAAAATTCTCTTTTTTATAATTATTCATAGAAATTTTACGATTTCTATTGTAAAAATATAGAAAGTGAAATGTAAAAATAATTGATATAAATCAAAATGAAAAACATGTGAGCTATTTAAATTTTTTACAGGCTACTTGCGATGTCCATTATTGTTGCAAAGAGCCTCCATGAGAGCTCTTTGAAACACTAATGGACGTGGCAAGTAGCCTAGATAAGAATTAGGTTAGTAACGAACAGTTTTTCATTATGAAATGAGCAATAAAAAAATGAATAAGCATAGTTTTAATGTTTTAGAATTTGATAAATTAAAAAGAATTAATTTTTAGAAAAATATCGTAATTGATGATAATAGAGAAGTTATAGAAAATTTAGAGCCATATAAAGATTTATCAGCACTTAATAATGAATTAAAAAACTGTTAAAGATTTTATGGATTTAATTTCTTTTGATGGTGGTTTTTGAAGCTGTTGGGGCTTAGAAACATCAATAGTCTTATGGATAAAATAAAACTTATAGGTACTTATCTTGAAGTTGAAGAACTTTGGGATATCAATGTGAATTTAAGAACTGTAAGAGTTTTTAAGGCTAGATTAGATGAATTAGGAAAAATATAAACAACTTAGAGATACAATAGGAAATATTCCCTAATTTAAGAATGATAGAAGATGTAATAAACAAAAACTATCAATCCTGAAAAAGAAATAAAAGATGATGCCTCACTTGATTTAAGAGATATCAGACTACATAAAAAAACTTTAAATATGAATATTAAAAAGAAAGTTTGAAGAACTTTTTGATGAACCATCTTTAGCAAATGCTTTCCAAGAAAGAATAATAACAGAAAGAGATGGAAGAATGGTAACTCCTGTAAAATTTGATTTTTAAAGGACTTATCAAAGGTATAGAACATGATAGAAGCTCAAGTGGACAAACAGTTTTTATTGAGCCACTTTCAATAGTTTCTCTAAACAATAAAAATGAGAGAATTAGAAACAAAAAGAAAAAAAGAAGAAATTAGAAAAAAATCTTATTGAGAATAGCAGAACTTTTTAAGAAATAATAGAGATGATATATTAGCTATTGGAGATAAAGCCTTATATTTAGATATATTAAATGCAAAATCTATCTATGCAGTAGATAATAAATGCGAAATTCCAACAGTTAGCAATAGAGAAAGTTTTATCTCTAGAAAAGAGCAAGACATCCTTTTTATAGATAAGGATAAGGTTGTTCCTTTAACTTTTGAAATAGGAAAAAGATTATGATATCTTACTTATAACAGGGACCAAATACAGGGGGAAAAAAACTGTTGCTTTAAAAGACAGCAGGGCTTTTTAACTTTAATGGCACTTTCAGGTATACCAATTCCTGCCTCAGAAAAATTCTAAAATTGGATTTTTTTGAAGGAGTTTTTGCAGATATAGGAGATGAACAAAGTATAGAGCAATCTCTATCTTCATTCTCAGCACATCTAAAGAATGTAAAGGAAATTTTAGCAGGAGTTACTAAAAAAATTCATTGGTATTACTTGACGAATTAGGTTCAGGAACTGACCCAATAGAAGGAGCAGCTTTTTGCAATGGCAGTTATAGATTACTTAAATGAGAAGAAAGCTAAATCTTTTATAACTACTCACTATAGCCAAGTAAAAGCCTATGGTTACAATGAAGAAGGAATAGAAACTGCCTCAATGGAATTTAATACTGATACACTTTCTCCAACATACAGACTATTGGTTGGAATACCTGGGGAAAGTAATGCCTTAACTATTGCACAAAGAATGGGCTTACCTGAAAGTATAATTTCTAAGGCAAGAGCATATATAAGTGAAGATAATAAAAAAAGTTGAAAAAAATGATAGAAAAATATCAAGACTAAATCTCAAGAATTAGATGAAATGAGAGAAAGATTTGCAAGATTACAAGAGGAAGCAAGACTCGATAGAGAAAGAGCTAAACAAGAAACTCTAATAATAGAAAAAAACAAAAGAATGAAATCATTAAGGCAGCTTATGAAGAAGCTGAGAAAATGATGAATGAAATGAGAGCAAAAGGTCTCTGCACTTGTTGAAAAAAATTCAACATGAAGAAAAAGAATAAAGAAGATGCAAAACAAATTCAAAAAGAACTTAAATATGTTATCTACTGCACTTAGAGAAGAAAAGAATAAGACAGTGGAAGTTGTTAAAAAAAGATTAAAACTAAGGTTAATTTTAAAGTTGGAGATAGAGTTTTTTTGTAAAAAGTATCAATCAGTTTGCCAATATTTTTAAAGATTAACACATCTAAAGAAAGTGCAAGTGTACAAGCAGGAATTTTAAAAATTAGAAGTTCCTTTTGAAGAAATAAAAAAATAGTAGAAGAGAAAAAAAGAAAAAAAGTATATAATGTAAAGCACTCATAAGAAAAACTCCTGTAAGAAGTGAAATAGACTTAAGAGGAAAGATGGTAGATGAAGGTATCTATGAGCTAGAAACTTATTTAGATAGAGCTACTTTAAATGGATATACAGAAGTTTATGTAATCCATGGAAAAAGGAACAGGAGCTTTAAGAGAAGGAATATTGAAATATTTAAAAAAACTTCTAAATATGTAAAAAGAATACAGAATAGGTGGACATGGCGAGGGAGGACTTGGATGTACAGTGGTGACTCTAAAATAGAAAAAGAAAGTTACTTTTTATTCTTGCAGCAGCAGGACAGGGTAAAAGAATGAATATGAGCCTAGCCAAACAGTTTTTTTAGAATATAAAGGTGAACCACTTTTTACTCCTCTTTAAAAAAATTGCTTTTGAAAAATCAGTACATAGATGATATTATTATTGTAACGAATAAAGAAAAATATAAAAAAATATAAGAGAATTTTGTGAAAACAAAAAAAGCTATTATCTAAAGTCAAATATATTGTTGAAGGTGGAAGTGAAAGACAATATTCTATTTATAATGCAATAAAAAAAGATAGAAAACACAGATATTGTCATAATTCAAGATGCAGCAAGACCATTTTTAAAAAGATAAGTATATAGAAGAAAGTTTAAAAAAATTTTTAGATAATACTTGTGATGGAGTGATTATTGCTGTAAAATGTAAAGGATACGATTAAAGTTATTGATGAAAAATGGTATAATAGTAGAAACACCAAATAGAAATAACTTAATAGCAGTACATACACCACAAACTTTTAAATTTGAAATTTTTAAAAAAGGCACATCAAATAGCTGAAAGAAAAAAATATCTTGGCTACTGATGATGCAAGTTTAGTAGAAAAATATCTCTGGTAGGATAAAAATTTATCCATGGAGATTATGATAATATTAAAATTACAGTACAAGAGGATTTAAAATATTTAAAGTAAGGGAGACGAATGAAATGATAAAGATTTACAATACACTGACAGGGCATTTAGATGAATTTAAACCAATAAAAAGAAAATGAAGTGTCTATGTATGTCTGTGGACCAACAGTGTATAATTACATTCATATAGGAAATGCAAGACCAGCTATTTTCTTTGATACAGTGAGAAGATATCTAGAATATAGAGGATATAAGGTAACTTATGTTCAAAAACTTTACAGATGTTGATGATAAGATGATAAATAAGGCAAATGCTGAAAATGTATCGATAAAAAGAAATAGCAGAAAGATATATAAAAGCATACTTTGAAGATACAGCTCAAATAAATTTAAAAAGAAGATGGAATGATAAGACCTAAGGCAACTGATAATATAGATGGAATGATAAATATTATTAAATCTTTAGTTGATAAAGGTTATGCCTATGAATCAAATGGAGATGTATATTTTGAAGTAAAAAAATATAAAGAAGGTTATGGAGAACTTTCAAAACAAAAATATAGAAGACTTAGAAAGTGGAGCTAGAATAGATGTAAATGAAATAAAAAGATGCACTAGACTTTGCTCTATGGAAATCATCTAAACCTAATGAACCAAGTTGGGATTCACCTTGGGGAAAAAGGTAGACCTGGTTGGCATATAGAATGTTCAGCTATGTCAAGAAGATATCTAGGGGATAGTTTTGACATACATGGTGGAGGATTAGATTTAATATTTCCCACATCATGAAAATGAAATGGCACAATCAAAGTGTGGTTGTGGAGGAACATTTGCAAGATATTGGATGCACAATGGTTACATAAATATAAATGGTGAAAAAATGTCTAAATCATCAGGTTCTTTTGTGCTTTTGAGAGATATTTTAAAACATTTTGAAGGTAGAGTTATAAGACTTTTTGTTCTAGGTTCTCATTATAGAAAACCTATGGAATTTTTCTGATACAGAATTAAATCAAACAAAATCTTCTCTTGAAAGAATAGAAAAATAGTTTAAAGAGAATAAAAAGAACTAAATAGAGAAAAATTTAGATGGTACAAATGATTGTCAAGAACTTTTAGCAACTAAAAAAAGAAATGGAAGCTAAAGTTTATAGAAGCTATGGACGAAGATTTTTAACACTGCTCAAGCTTTTAGGACATGTTTTTTTGAGTTAGTAAAATCAGTTAACAAAGCTTTTAGATGAAGAAAAATTTCTCAAAAAAACTGCTATAGAAGTTTTTAGATGAAGTTTATTCATATCTTGTTATGATAATAGAAGAAGTTTTTAGGAGTTAAATTAAAATTAGAAGCTGAAGTAAATAATATTTCTGCTGATTTGATAGAACTTATACTTGAACTTAGAAAAAGATGCTAGAGAACAAAAAGAATTGGGCTCTATCTGATAAAAATAAGAGACAGACTTTTAGAATTAGGAATAAAGATAAAAGATGGAAAGGATAAGACTACATGGACAATGTAGATAAATTATCAACAAAGGACATAAGAGATTACACAGGTTTGGAATTGGCATTTCATAGGAGATGCTATTTGGGAATTGGAAATAAGAAAATATTATTTACAGTTTGGCTACAATATTCCAACTTTAAATAAGTATGTCAAAAAAATAAAGTTAATGCAAGATATCAAAGCCTAATCTATAAGCAAAATTATAGAAGAGCTAGATGAAGAATTTAAGGTCATAGGAAAAAAAGAGCTAAAAAAATAGCAATATAAAAAAACTTTTCCAAAGACTTGTACAGTGATGGAATATAAAGAAGCTACAGCTCTTGAAGCTGTTGTTGGAGCAATGTATTTACTTAATAAAGAAGAAGAAATAAAAAATTATAAATATAGTTATAAAGGGAGAATAGTATGGGATTTTTTTAATTTTTAGAGCAAACAGAAGTATAGGAATCGACTTAGGAACAGCTAACACGTTGGTATATAGTAAAAAAACATAAAAAAATAGTTTTAAATGAACCATCTGTTGTGGCAGTTGAAAAAGAAACAAAAAAAGTATTAGCTGTTGGAAATGAAGCAAGAGAAATGCTTGGGAAGACTCCTGATACAATAGTTGCAGTTAAACCTTTAAGTGAAGGGGTAATTGCAGACTACGATATAACAGAAGCTATGATTAAATACTTTATCAAAAAAAGATATTTGGTTCATATAGCTTTTTTTATGCCAGAAATTATGATATGTGTACCTATTGATGTTACTGGTGTAGAAAAAGAGAGCTGTTTTAGAAGCAGCAATATCAGCTGGAGCAAAGAAGGCATACTTAATAGAAGAAGCAAGAGCAGCAGCTCTAGGTTCAGGAATGGATATAGCAGCTCCTGAAGGAAATATGATAATAGATATCGGTGGAGGATCTACTGACGTAGCTATAATCTCTTTAGGTGGAACAGTTGTAAGTAAGACTATAAGAGTTGCAGGGAAATAACTTTGACAATGATATAGTAAAAATATGTAAAGAAAAACATATAATCTTTTAATTGGAGACAGAACAGCAGAAGAAATAAAAAAATAAAAAAATAGGTACAGCTTTACCTTTAGAAGAAGAAGAAACAATAGAAGTAAAAAGGTAGAGACTTATTAATGGGATTACCTAAAGTTATAACTATAACTTCTGAAGAAGTAAGAGAAGCTATAAAAGACTCTTTAGATCAAATCTTACAATGTATAAGAACTGTTCTTGAAAAAACTCCACCTGAATTAGCAGCTGATATAGTTGATAAAGGTATGATGATGACAGGAGGAGGTTCATTAATCAGAAACTTCCCTGAAATGATAACAAAATATACTAACTTAAAAGTAAATTTAGCAGAAAAATCCATTGGAAAGTGTTGTTATAGGAGCAGGACTTGCTTTTAGATCAAATCGATGTTCTTAGAAAAAAATAGAAAAGGCTGAAAGATAAAAAAATGTTAGATGAATTTCTAAAGAATGAATTATCATTTAATAGAGAAGCAGGAACTTATTTATTTTTATGGAGACGATTTAGAAAAAAATTATAGAATAGCCTTAGAATTTTCAGCAGAATTATTCTCAAGAAATATAGAAAATGAAGATGAAAAATCTAAGATAAAAAGATAAGACTTTAAGGAATCTATACAGTGATTTAATGGTAGTAGATAACTTAAATATAGATACAGTAAGAGATATCATAAAAAAGACCTATACTAGCTCTCATGAAGGGGGAGCTAAGGTTTTTATATTAAAAAAATATTCAAGATATAAGAAAAGAAAGTGCAAATGCAATGCTTAAAAATTATTGAAGAGCCTACTAGGGATAACTTCTTTATTTTAATATCTAAAAGATTAAATATATTGTCAACAATAAAAATCAAGATCAATTATATATAGAGTCAGAAAAATCAACTCCTGAGGAATTAGGGGTTGATAAGTATGTTTATAACTTTTTTTCTTGGGTATTTCAAAATGATATAGCAGAGTATAAGGAACAAGAAATAGATCTGATGTTAGAGAAGTCATATAAATCTATTGCTGGAGTTCTAAAAAGAATATGAGAAAAGAAAAAAATATTGTAGTAAAAAAATAGATCTATATAAGTGCTTTGAGAAATTTTTGTACAAGAATCTACAAGTTTAAAAAAATATGAAAAAAATTAAGTTTGCTGAAGATATTTACTCAAATGCGAGTAAGGAGAGTATAAACTTAATTGTTGACTATATTATTAATTTAGTTAAGAAAGAAATAAAAAAATTTAAAAGAAAAGTTAGAATATAAAAAAAGATGTTAAGGTATCCAGTGAATATGAAATTATTATTGATCAATTTACTGTTAAGTGTTTAAAGGAAATTGAGATGAGTTTTTTTATCTATATATGTTGAGATGTGAAGATGGAAGTATCTATACAGGCACTGCTAAGGACTATTTAAAAGAGATATGAGGAGCATCTAAGTGGAAAAAGGTGCTAAATATACAAAGTCACATAAGGTAAAAAAATAGAAAGGGTTTTTCTCTTTGTGAAAAATAGATCCATAGCTTGTATCTTTAGAAAGTGAAATAAAAAATTAACAAAAGATAAAAAGAAGCAATAATAATTGAGCCCTGATAGCTATGTAAAAAGAACTTGAAAAATATTAGAAAAAAATAAAAAAATTTTAAAAATTTAAAAAATTATGTTTGACATAATTTTATAAGTATGATATTATAGTGAATGTCCTGAGAGGGACAAACAAAAAAATATAAATGCCTGGATGGCGGAATAGGTAGACGCACGGGACTTAAAATCCCGTGGTACTTTAGTACCGTGCCGGTTCGATTCCGGCTCTAGGCACCATTTATATTCTTATCGCGGGTAGAGCAGTCTGGCAGCTCGTCGGGCTCATAACCCGAAGGTCGTAAGTTCAAATCTTACCCCCGCCACCAAAATTAAATAGTAACAAGGATTATGCGGGAATAGCTCAGTTGGTAGAGCGTCAGCCTTCAAGCTGAATGTCGCGAGTTCGAACCTCGTTTCCCGCTCCAATTATTTTATGCGTCATTAGCTCAGTTGGTAGAGCACACGACTTTTAATCGTGTTGTCACAAGTTCAAATCTTGTATGACGCACCATTCATATGTATCTGTAGCTCAGCTGGATAGAGCAACGCCCTTCTAAGGCGTGGGTCGGGGGTTCGAATCCTCCAGATACGCCATATACGTGGATCCATAGCTCAGTTTGGTCAGAGCACTCGGCTCATAACCGAGTGGTCGCTGGTTCGAGTCCAGCTGGATCCACCATTTTTTTAACAAAATTCGCCCCGTTCGTTCAGTGGTTAGGACATCAGATTTTTCACTCTGGAAACAGGGGTTCAATTCTCCCTACGGGGTACCATAACACGGAAGGCTATCCCTAATTGGTAAGGAACCGGTCTTGAAAAACCGGCGTCGTAAAGACTTTAGAGTTCGAGTCTCTAGCCTTCCGCCATTTATTAATTAGTAAGTAGTGTGCCCAGATAGCTCAGTCGGTAGAGCAGGGGACTGAAAAATCCCCGTGTCGGTGGTTCGATTCCGCCTCTGGGCACCATTTTTTTAAAAATGGTCGCATAGCTCAGTTGGGAGAGCACCTGCCTTACAAGCAGGGGGTCATAGGTTCAAGTCCCTATTGTGACCACCATTTTTATTTATGGGGTGTAGCTCAGTTGGTTAGAGCGCCTGCCTGTCACGCAGGAGGTCGCGAGTTCAGTCTCGTCACTCCCGCCATAATAAAATAATAAACAAAAATAGAATTAGGAGAATTTTTGAGAATATAAAACTTAAAAAGTTCTCTTTTTAATGGCTGTTACAAAATAATAAAAAGTAAAAAGGTTATTTGTCAAATAGTGTTGATAAAAAAGTTTAGACTATGACACGACATAATTAAGAAAATTTTTGAGAATAAAACTTAAAATTCTCTATTCAAACTAAATCGCATTATTGTATTAAAAAATTAAGCTCTAATTGAAATAATACCTGCTTGAATTAATACGCGCTTTTTAAAATTACTGAAATTTGAATATCCAAATGCTGTTCTCTTTATTGATTTTTATTTTATTGTTTAAACCCTCTATTAAACCATTAGTAATATTTGATTCAAACATATTTTTCGATATATTTCATATATTTTTCAGAGTTTTTAGAGCTATTATCATTTTCTTAGAAATTTTCTTTACTAGCTAAATATACTATTTCTTCAAATCTTTTAGAGTTATTATGCTTTATTGTTTGAATAATATCTTGATGAATATTAAAAACTAATCTCTAATTCAGGGATTTTTCTAAAAAGATAATCTACCCTATCTTTGCTACTTAGTTTGCGCTTAGCTCTGACAATAATAGTTTACTCGACAAAGATCAGGATAATATTTTTAATAATGACTTCCAAAAATAGCTTCAGTTTTCTTTTTAATGAATCATCTTTAATGGAATTCATAATAGATATTCTAGTTTGATTAAATGCTCTATTAACAAGATTAACAATATGAAATTTATCTATTACTATTTTTGCATTAGGAAAGATAGGGTAACTAAGCTAATGTATGGAACATACATATCCATACAAACATATTTTACATTATTTCTTGCTTCTAAAGAAAATCTTGAAAAGTGATTCTGTAGAAGAGATAAAGTCTTCTATCTTCTACAATATCAATAATACTCTGACGATAGTTAGCAAAGAAACAAAGAGACATAGCATACATCAATGTTTTTGACAGATTTAAATTCATCAATACAAATAGCTTCTGGTAAATGTTCTTTGTGACTTTAAAATCAGAATAACAATCATCCATGACTCTTTGCTACAGAAGTAATAGAAATATTATATCTCTTAGCAATAGATGCGAGAGATAGATTTTCTTTAAGTTCAAAACAATAGTATACTTTAGATTGTTGGATACTTAGAGTTATCACTGACAATATTTGTGAAAGGAGAAGGATACAATCCTTACAAATATATCTTTGTACACTAAGTTCAAGTTCAATATTGTAATTTTGAATAGGAATATATTTAATTTTACGATGTCTTGAACCATTTTTATAATATTTTAAATTACAATGAGGGCAAGCGCAGTAATTGAACTTAAGAAATCCTTTAAAACTTTAATTCGATAATTACCTTTTGATAACTTGACAATATTCTTCTTCTGGATATTATTATCTTGAATATTTAAGAAATTTTTGATAAGATTAGATAGAGACAAATGAATCAGCTTCCTTTTATGGTTATATTTGGGCGATTTAATTTTTAACAGGAAAATTTTATTGTCTCAGCTATTATGGCATTGATAGAAATTCTTCTATCAACACCATTTGATATACAACCGTATAGTTTGTTACTGGAGTAAATTTCTTATCTAATTTCCATTTGTAATTCACTTATTTTTACTAAAGTTGACAGTACAATTTTGCAATAGCCCTATTTAAAAAGATGCTAAACTACATTGTTTTTAGCATCTTTTTCTTCCTCAACCTCATTCTGCTTTTTATAGTTTATTTTTAGAATTAGAATATAGCTCTTAGTCCTAGTCCACCTCTAACATTACTACCTTTTGTATCATATCCTATGTTTCCAGTTATTCCAAATCTTTGGTTATCTATTCCGATGTTTAAGTCTAGCTTTTGACATTTCCTCTTTCTATCTTCTTTTTCACCTACGGATATTAGAACCAATCAGCAGTTGTTCCTGCAACTCTTGCTATTCTTTCGTTTGCAACTCTTCCTAACTCATTTCATAAGCTACTGCTAGTGCTCTTAATGATTTTATTTTCAAAGAGAAGTTTTATAAATCTAATTCTGTTCCTATTTCTGGTCTTATAGATAGATAGTCATTTGATTTAACTTCTAACTTTCATTTCACCAGATTTTTTCTTTTTATCTTAGACATTTCTTCCATATTCAACTTTCAATGCTCCATAAGGTCTTACTGAAAGCCTTTCACTCAATCTAAATTCTTTTTCCTACTTCATTTTTAATTCCTATTCCATCAAGTATAATATTTAGATTTTGTGGAATATTTCATCCACAACTAAGAATCTTCTGTTTAGTTTGTTGTCCTACAAAAATATCTCCTGATATTGTCAATTCAAACTATTATTATCGATCAAATGGTACTGATTTAAATAATCCAACCTTAGCTTGTAATTGTTCTTCTTTTGATTTTCCAATATCTTCAAATTTGAAAGTATTATGAACTATACCAGTATACCAACCTACAGATTCTCTAACTCTTACAGTTTTCATCTTCATGAACATAAGCTACTCCATAAGCATTGTTCTTATAGTCTATATATACCAACAGTATCAGTTTTTATATTCTCCATCATTCCAAAGTTTTTACCTTATTAGAATCTTTTGAAGATTGAACAAAATTTTCTTAAGTAAGAGAATTCTTTATCTGATATTCTTCCTGTTGCTTGTATTCTCTGTTGAACATTAGCATATTGGTGTCCCATCATTTCATCATCAAAGCGGGTTAATACTGTTTCTTCATTTTTACCTATACCATCTAATTTAGTAAATAATCTCTTTTCAGCTAGAACCAAGTGGATTAACACTATATCTTTGTTCCAATCCATCAGCAAAGTTATATGCATTATCTTCAGAGTTCACAGTATTCTTATAATCTATCTTAGTCATTCCTACACCTACTATTTGTCCGTAGTTATCTAAAACAGGTGTAGCTCATCCAAAGTTAATGAAAATTGCTAAAGTTGTTATTTTATAGTTTCTACTTTGAATTTGATCTAAGAAAGGTTTAATTACATCTCCACTTACTAACCATTCTTTCTTATTAGTTCTTTCTGAATATTCAGTACCTATAATCAATTGGCTATCTACAGGTGGAGCTACTCCATCCAAAAGTAACAGGTTTTTGTTTTTCCTAATGTATCCACATAGAATCCTACATCAGACATTGCTAGATTTGGTTGATTACCAATTAACTTGATTTATTTTTCTCACTTCACTATCTGGTACTGGTACTCCATTTCTTAAGAATGAAGCTTTACCATTCTTCACAATGATAGAAACTCCTTGATAATCTTTATCAGTTCCAGAAGCTTCTCCTAGTTCATTTCCTTTTAGGATCTGTACTAATCAGATTTAGCATTAATTTGTCTTTCTAACTCAGCAATATCTGCTGGAGTAAGGTCTTTCAACTAATTGCTTTACCTTTATCTCCTCTTACTGATTTCTCCATAGTTTTTAATTACTGCTCTTCTTATTAAGTTTCCAGCAGCATCTCTTTTCCTCTAATAATAACTCCTGTACTATTGTCAGCATCTATTAAGATACTTCCTGTTGCTTCATTTATAAGAGTTGAACCATTCATTACTGCAACACCAACAAGTCCTGCTACATTATCATTTACTTTTCCATTTCTTCCTGCATAAGAATCTGTTGTTTTAATAGTTCCATAGTTTCTAAAGTGGCTCCATCATCGACATAAACTCCATGTTAAACTTCCAATTTTATTAGTTTACTTGTAGCTTTGCTTCCATCTAATAAGATATTTCCTTTTATTTTTCCTACAGTGGTTCCAACACCTGCTCCATACATTCCTATAGATTTATTATCAGATATTTTAATATTACCTTCATTTTACAATATGTCCACCATTGTCAGCAGCATTCCTATACCATAAACAATCTTAGTAGGATCAGAGTAGATTTCTCCAGTCGCTGGATCTATATCATCCGTCAAAGTCCCTATGCAAAATATTGACTATTAGTTGCTTTTCCATTTGGTGTATAGATTCCTATATTTCCTTTTTCCTGTTGAGAAATCAATTGTTCCATTATTAGTTAATTCCCCACCATTTTTAACATAGAATCCTATCAAATGATCTGAATTATTTTGAATTAATATTTCTATATATTGGTAATGTCAGCTTTTCCATTAGAATATGGGAATACATATCATTTCCTAAACTTACAGTTTGGCATAATGTATTTGTGTATACATTTGTTTTATTTGGATCAGTATTATTTAATATGAATCCATAAGATTTTTCTCCAACAGTAATCTTATGAAGCTTGGTCAACAACTTCTGCTCCATTTACTGCATAAACTCCAAGCAGGCTCTAGTATCTTTTGCTGTTGCAACATGTTTATCGACTATCTAATTCACCTTTACAGTAACTGTTTCCATCTTCTTTTTATAGATTCCTATGGCTTGATCTTTAACTGATGGATTTTCCACTATCTATTTCAACATTTGAGAAGTTTTTGAATAAATACCTATTGATTTTTCTCCAACTTCTATTGTTCCAGTTAGAATGTTTTATATTAGAAGTTCCTTCAGCAGTATAGATACCTATTAGTTGGTTCTTGTGAATTTGCTGAGTTAGCTATATTTATATTAGCTTTATTTTTCAAAAGCTTGTCCACCTCTTAAAAATACTCCTAATGTTTTCTTTCCCAGCTATTGTTAATTCACCATTATTAACGACATTCTTTGTAGCGTCTGCATTGAGAATAAATTCCAATAGAGACTATCTCCTCAAATTAATTTTTACTATTATTAATTAAATTAGAATTTGTTGCAAGAAGAGCTTTAGCTCCTTCTTTTGTACTTATAATATCATCTACATTAGATTCAAATTCAGCATCTTTTAAGAAAATACCATTAGAATTTTTCCTATCTCTATCTTCTTAACTCCATTTTAATTCATGACTTTTTCCTTCAACATATACTCCTGCAAATGAATCGCTTGTTGTAGCTTTGTCAGGAACAGTTATATCTATATCAGTTCCAGCTCCATTCATATTTGCTATACTGTTTATCAAGAAATAACATAGTATTTTGATGGGCAGTTAAATTTTCCATAATGAGAAGTAAAAATTAGATCTAAATATGCTAATATTCCTTTATTACTGTAGTTAACTGTACCTTTTGCTTTTCTATTTTCACTATTTTTCCATAGAAAGCTATACCTTTTCTCCTACTGATAACTAGTTGGTGTAGCTGAAGCTGTTCCATTAGTTAGTTTAGTATTTTCAGCATATATCTGCTACTGCTGGTGCATCCAGTTAAAGTCTTACCTACAGTTATATTTCCTGTATTTGTTACTTCATTTTTAGTTGCCGTAGGTATAGTTTGTCTTATCTTGTCCTTTTACTATATAGACCAACTGATCCATCTCCTAAAATGATGTAGTAGCTGTTACCATAGTTAATTTTTATAATTTGTCTGCAAACGTTATAAGCTGTTGTTTCTGCAACAGTTTCTTTATCTACTGCTCCATTTTATAGCATAGATACTCAGCATTCTTTGTAGCTCCACTTGTAGAAGTTATTTGTGAACCTGTAGCATTTGCAACAGTTTCTGCATTTATTAGGTACATTCCTGTCGAGCTATCTCCTAAACTGATATTAGAAGTTGCTGTTGTTTCAACTGTTAATTTATTAGGATCTGAACTTGTAGGAGCTCCATCATATTTTCTAGTATTTTTATCACTTAGAAACCATAGATAGCAGTGGAATTCTTTCCAACTTTGATATCTTTATTATTTTTACTCTAGTAGAATTTACATAGATTGCTGTCGATTTTCTGCGAGCTGAAAAATTAATAATTCCATCATTTACAATTTCATAATTTCCTTTTACCCAAGTCATGGCTGGATTTTTAATTCCTTCTGCCATAAGCCCTATATTAGCTGCTGCTTTTATATGGAAGATCATCAACAGAAACAACTGTAGTTGAACTAGAAATAGATGTTTCTCCATTGATAACTATGGCTTAAAACCATCTTAGGTTTTCAATTCTTTTAATGTTGCATTGATATTAGCTTTTTCCTTCTTCTAGACGTACTTCTTCTGCAGCATTACCATTATTATTAAAAGTCCAATTATCTATATTGACATCTGAACCTTTTTAGCATAAACTCCTACACCTTTAACATCTGTTTCCTACTAAATTAATTGTTGCATTTCCTCCATCAAATTTTTGTATCTTCAGAGGCAATAACTGCAACCTCCTCCTGTACCTTTTTAAAGTGATACTTGTATCTGTCTTACTTCCAACTAGATTAACTGTTCCAGTATTTCCCAGCTGACTCTTAGTTATGTATATACCTATTCCAGCAGTTACTTCATCATCTTTAGTTGCTGTTGTCCCATCTCCTACTGTTATATGTCCCTTATAGTCTATAACACTGTTACTATCAGAAAAATTCCTACTCCTTCTTTTCCTGTTGTTACATCAGTATTAATTTTATAATGACTTCCTGTTGTTCCTTGTTTATCAGCATAGATACCTATTGCATATTTTTGTCATCTGTTGCTAGTAGTCGGATCGACTGTATTTCCAACTACTATTCCCCTTTGTATAACTTTTATCTGTATTATCTCACTTAGGAATAATCCTATTATTCCATTTCAGTAGTGCCTAAACTAGCATTTGTAAAGTGTAATTTTGGAGTATTTTTATCTATTTTTGCTGTACCTACTGAAATCACCTTCAAGATATACTCCAACTCCATATCCTGAAATTTTTACCAATATTATCACTTTATACCACTTCTTAAGATGCTATTAGCTCCATTTACATAGTAAGCAACTCTATTTTGATTTACTGTTCCTAATTAATTTCAGCAGTACTTGTATCTTCAACTTTTCCACCTTCTGAAACATACACTGCTGAAGAACCATTACTAGCATCTGAATTCTTCAAATTAATTTTTCCTACTTTTGAAACAGTTGTCTTTGGAGCATAAATTCCTGCTGAACCTGTATTATTTATATTAATAGTTCCTGCATTATGTAAATCAACATCTCCTACAGCATTAGCAGGATTATTGTTAGCATATATTCCTACTGATTTTTAGTATTTACATTGATAATTCCACCAGCTTCACTACACTAGCTATTTTTCCTGAATCTGCTTGTGCGAACATTCCTATTAATGATTCATCAGTTGTTGTTCCATCTGTTTTTCTAAATTAATAGTCCCACTCATTTTTAGCTGTGTGAGTATTTCCATTATTTTTAGCAAATATCCCTACTGATTTCTTTGCTAATATGTCGATTGTCTCCATTAGAATCCAACATTTTTCTCCTGTTCCTGTTTCAGATACAAAAATTCCTACCCATCTTCTGCAATACTTCTATTTCTTTATTATTTTTACATCTCCAGAATCTTTTTGAGCCAACATTCCTATTGATTTTTAGCTGTTGATATGATATTAATTTTACCATTATTTATAGCAGTAGAAACTTCATTTTTAGAATTTTTACCTTCTGCTAACATCTCCTACTCCATCTTCAGCTTTTTAAATTAATTCCATATTCTTGACCAACACCTGGAGGATTAGCTGGGATAGTAGTATTATTTTCTATCTTTGAACCTTCTTTAGCTAGATATTCCTATTGATTTTACACTATTTACATTGATGATTCCATTATCCTTATTAATAGCAGTAGAATTTTTCTTAGCTAATATTCCTATATTCTCTTTATTCAGTTGTAGAATCTTTAAAAGTAATAATACCTGTGATTTTTCAGCTTTTACATTATCTTTATGTAACATCATTTATTTGAATCATTTATTAACATCATTCAACAGATGATTCTTTATCTACATTAATAGCTTTTTATTAGATAATGTTAATTTTTGAAGTTGCTGTTGTTACTAGAATTATCAACTTTTCCAAGCATTCCTACTGAATTTTTATTTTTATTTCAATAAGTCCATTTGTTGTATCATCAAAGTACTCTATTGTCTGCAATATCATTAGTTCCAGTTATCTCTTTATTATTCTTTGTTAATTCAACTAATATACCTGCTGAATCTTTTCCTTCCAATAGTTATCTTCTTTTTGTTTATAGCATTGCTATTTTTAGCATACATACCTGCTGATTTCATCTTTTTGTTGTTATAGAAGCAACTAGAGCTGTACTCATTCCAGTATTTTTCAATATTAGCTTCATCTCCATACATACCTGCTAGATTTTCTTCTTCTATAAGGATAGTTCCTTTATTTATAGCTGAAGCTTTTTCTGTACTAACAAATATTCCTACAGATTCTCTTTTTCTTAGTTGTAATTGTTCCAGTTAAATTATTTATATCATCACGTTCATTAGTCACAACAGTAGTTTTTGTACCATCAGTAGTTCCAAACATTCCTACTGGCTTTTCTTCTTCTAATAAAATTATATTTTTATTTGTTAAAAAGAAATTTTTCTCCCTGCCATTCCTATAGAATCTGTTTCATGTAGCTGTAATTTCCCTTCATTAACTAAAGTAGATTCATTTTTACCATAAATACCAGTAGAATATGCTATTTAAAGTGATAGTTCCTATCATACCTGCTGAGATCTTCTTTATTTTTATTAATAACAGTTGAATTATCAGCTAGATTCCTACTGAGACCCTCACTATCCCAACAGAAAAAGCAGTTGTTTCTATTGTTCCATAGTTCATTACTTCTTGATTTTTATTTGCAATAATACCTGCTGTCTTTTAGCAGAAAGTGTTATTGTTCCATCTTTAGTTGTGGATTTCCATTAGTAATTTGTGAATATTCTCCTATAATACCTGCTAAAGATTCTTCTGTTATATTTATAGTTCCTTCATTTCATACTATTGAAACAAGATTAGTACTTGTACTTGTTGTTCTATTATCTTTTCATATAGATACCTGCTGAACTGTCCACATCAATAGTTCCTATATTTTGTATAGTTTTCTGTTTTCTCGACTTGAACAGCTTCTGTCTTCAATCAAAACTATAGATACCTACTGAAGATGTATACTTTCCACCATTTAAAGTTATTAACCCTTCATTTGTTATATAGTTTTGTGTTAGAGAGTTTGCATTTATTTTCAGTTAATGCAAAGATACCTACTGAATCTTTGATTCTTTTAACTTCAATTTTACCTATTAGTAAGACTATTAGTACATTTCCATCTGTTGAAAGCTTTAGTTTCCCTACACTGTCAGTTTTATTTAATATATATCTTTATTATTAGTAATAGCTCACACTTTTACCACTAATTCCTGTAGCTATAAGCAGTATTAATAGTTATTGTTCATCATTTTGTAGCAGTAGACTTAGAAAAGCCATTAGAATCTATATTCTTGAGAGTAGTTTGTCGTCACTTGAAATCTCGTCTATTGAAATCCTACCAATCCCTCTGTTGCTAGAGTTGGGTGTACTGTACTATTTAATACTATATCTCCTGTATTTATAATTTTAGAACCATTCTTCCCTATTATACCTGCTGTTTTTCAGCTAGTTAGAGATATTCTTTATCAAAAGTTGGTAATGAAGCTGAGTTCCAGAATTTGTACTGTTGATTTATAGCTGAAAATTCCTGCTGACACCTTCAGAGCTAATTCTACTATTTTCCCAGCATTTTCTAGCTACAGATTCACTATTATCTTGAGTTGATGAATTTCAACATACATTCCTACAGCCTCTTCTTGGTACATCTATATTAGCTGTTGTAGCATTTAAGTAGTTATTTTTCTTAATTGATCCATTTTCTAATATAGAATAAATTCCTGCTGAACCTTTTTAGATGTTCCTCCTACAGATATTGTTCCATTATTCTTTATTGTTTTTATCAACTGAACCTGCTCCATTCTAATCTAACAAAAATCCCTACTGATTTATCATTTTCATAATGATTTCCTTTGTTACTGCTGGGCTTGTTGTTGAGTCCATTATTTTCAACATTAGTATTTGTTGAAAGAATTCCTACTGTTGGACATTTATTAGCTGTATTTTTCCGTCATGCTAATCCACCAGTACTTTGATTCCTGAGCTATAGTGCTTTAACTTCTATTGTTCCATTAGTATCATTTGTTCCAGTTGAAGTATCATCTACAAACTCCCTACTAAACCTTCATTGAATTTTGTAACATTTGCTTTCTAATAAGATTCTTGTACTATTTATAACTTGAACCTGTATTTCCTAAAATTCCTGCTGACTTTTATAGCCTTCGCTTTCAATACCTTTTTGCTCCAGTTCCTAAATTTTGTTATTTTAGATTTTTACCAATAATACCAACAGAACTTTCTCCAATCTTTAATTAAACCAGTGGCTGTATTAGTAACTTCTGATTGAGCATTGCTTTTGACTAGAAACATTGTCTGCATAGATTCCTGCTGAACCTGTCTGTACAAGTTTCAATATCTCCACTATTTTGAGTAGTTAATTTACTATTAGTACTGTTAACTTAGAATAAATTCCTCTGAACCTGTTTTCTGTTGCTCCTTCTAATTTTATTAGACCCTGTATTACTTACAGTCTTATTAGTTCCTGCTGTCAATAAGGCATAAATTCCTGCTGACTTTTCTTTTTAACAAAATTCCTTTTTGTGGAGTGTTCCAGTTCAGTATTTGGTTATATCTGAATCTTTACCATAGATTCCAGTTGATTTAGTTCCTGCTAATTTATTTTTCCATCATTTGTTAAAGTTGAGTTATTTTCTCCAAGCATTCCAACCGCTAAAGTATTATCCATTTGAGATAGCCTCAGTTGCACTGTTAGTTGCAGTACTATCGTTTTGTATAAATTGCTATACCTTTACTAACTCTTGTTGACTTTTAACTCCATCATTTATTGTAATGAACCATTCGCTCCTGTTCCACTCCCTTTCTAGCAAATCAGTCCAACATTTGTTCCAGTAGTTAAATTTATACCATTATTAACTTTTTACTGTAGAACCTTTTGTTCCAGCAAAACAGAGTTGAGGCATTAGTTCCCTGCTGTCTGTATTTTCGATACAATATAATCTTTATCTATTTCAGTTGTAGCTCCTCCTGTCAGTATAGAATATACTTGCTCCTGTTCCAAAACTTGTTATATCTATAGTATTATTTTCTAAATATTCTCCTGCTTTTTAGAAGTAGGACTATTTGCATTAAATGAAAATCCAAAAAGTTGAGTTTGTTCCTAAATCTACTTCTAATCCACTTTTCAACTTTAAAGTATCTTTAAACTTTGTAGCATCTGCTGAATATAGACCAACGGCTCCTGTTCCAACTATTAATTTTGAGTTTGAGACCAAATCCAACATGTGACTTTCCCATCAGAATAAATACCTATTGTAGTCGACATTTGTACTACTGTCATCAATATCAATAGTAGCATTTATATTTACTTTCTGAATCTGTATCTGGCAAGTTGGTAGGTTTTTGCATGAGATTCCAACAGCTCCTGGTCTAGCATAAATTCTTCCAGGATGTGATTGATTAAAAATGTATTTTTATCTGCATAAGCTCCTATATTCCCATCTCCAGTGCACTAATTATCCTTTGTTATTAAATGTAAAATCTATCTGTTGTATCCCAATTAAAGCGACTGCATGAGCTACTGTTCCATAAGAATAAATTGTTCCCTCTTCTTCATTAGTAAAGCTTCCTTCTCTCCATAAAAACCTAAACTACCGTGGAAACCTCCTGTGTTGTTATTCGATTCATCTCCTTTAGACTGATATTATACCTTTTGTTTGAACCTTCTCCATTCTTTAAAAACCATAACCTATTGATTTCTTTTCCTGTTACTTTAATTAAAGTATCTCTTTCTAAATCAATTCTTCCAATTTTATCATCTGTTGCCGATTCAGTTTCATACTGATCTTTTGCTTCTTTTGTTTAGATTTATACTTAATAGTATCTACAACAGCACCATAGTTATTTTCTCCACCTACGATAATGATTTCCTATACACTATTAATATTTGCTTTGATATTTTCATCAGTTGAAGTTGTTGTAACTGTATTATTATTTTTAAAGTAATACTTCCTTTATCTTTTTGCATAAAGTCCTATACTTCCCTTTTGCATATTCCTCAAGATTTCATAGTTCCAAATACTTCAACAGTTTCTGTTCCAACTGTAGCTCCTGTAGTATTTTGTAAACCATGATCATCTATACTTATCTTTTAATACAGGTCTTGTTTCTACACTTGTATAGACTCCTACTTCCCTCTGTTTTGATGTATTGCTACCTTTATTTGCAGAAGTTAAATTAGTAGGATCATTTTTACCAATATTTATTGTTCCACCAACATAGACAGCTTGTATATTATGAAGATATCCCAACTCCTATAGAAGAGATCTCCATCTATATTTATCTCTCAGTATTTTCATAAAACTCATATTCTCTACTTGAGCTCTATTAAAATATGCCCTCAATTGAAGTTTTAGTCTTATAATCAGTTGTGTTAGTAATTTCTAGAATGTCTTTGCATCTTTATTTATTACTGTTAGCATACCAGAAACTGCCATAACTATTTATATTAATAGTCCCTGTTATTTCATTTGGGGCTACTTCTTTTCATTACGAGCAACCATCATATTTAATCCCTTTTGATCCATGATTTGATGACTATTATTAGGATTTTCAGGACGAGTTGAATTCCTGCACTTTTTGCATTTAGTTACTTTTCCCAACATTAATCATTTCTGTTCTAGTGTTATTAGAAGATGAATCAAGTTATTAAACCCAAAAGGCTACTTGATTCTTATTTGATTTCCAGTCGATTATTATTTTATTATATTTCCTTTATTTATAACTTGTACATTTGTACATCAGTTATACGTTTGTAAAATTAGGATTTTTACTTCCTGAGCACTGTATGTGTTCCTTGAACATCTAACCCACATTTTTACTAGCATTTTAAGTTTATTGTCCTGAATAAGTAAAGGTTTTATAACAGGATCTCTATAGATCAATTCCCTCATCTATCATAAAGGCTCTAGTATCTTATGCATTTTACATTGACATTTTGTTTTTACCTTATCAAGATTTTTAACCTCTCCCCATGTAGAGATATATTGGTTTTGTGCATCTACATTTTATTGAAGGATCTGTCAAAGTTAAGTAATTATGAAGTTCTAGAACCATATTTTATAAACAAAATTACGCTCATCTATTCCATAATCCTCTGTCCCTAAAGTATAAAAATCAACTGCTGTAACAGTAGGGTGTTGGTTACTCCTATAGTTCCAACATTTCCTGAGATACTATATTTAGTGAACTAATACTAGGAGGAGTTTACTTCAATATCTATAGCAGGTGCTTTTGGGCTACCAGGTGTGCAGTTCTCAGAATGACTTGGTACACTAGGTTCATTTACACTTACATACCTTGGTGGATCTGGTTTTGCACTTTGGTGTAGCTATTATTATTTCTATACTTGGTCACTCAAAATTGCTCCAGGGCACTAGGTGGATTTATAGACAATGCTTCTATTGTGACTTTCTTTATACTTGAGTCAAAATTCTATTTTGGAGCTTCTATTGGTTTTATTTGGCTCTGGTTTTACAACTGGGTGCAGCGCAAATAGTTTGTACCTCAGGTCCCTGTATATCTAATGGCTCAACATTTACTAACTTCCTTTGAGAAATACGAGCAAGTATTTCAACTTCATTCAGTGGGATCTAGCACTTAGATTTAATAGATCTACTAATCCCCACTTCATCTCATTTGCTGACGTAAGTTGTATTGCTATATTTTCTTTTCAATTTCTTTTACCCCAGCTACTTTGACGTAAACGTACTGTATTTCTCCAAAGAGCACTAAATGCATAGGTCATTTCCAGGAGTCACGAGTACACTTACTTTTTGCTCGAGAGCATCCATGGCCATTTTCTTTCCAATCTCTCTTACACTATAGTCCATTAAAAAGATATAGATTTATCTCCTACTTTTATATGTATCCTCCCAATTTTCCTATAGAAATAGTTCATTCCAAATTGCCATGATGCCCAAGGAGATTTTACTTGATTCCCTTGTTCCATTAACTGTATTAATTCTAATTTTAGATTTTATTTCTTTTCATTATCATCTCTCAATACATTTAACCTTGTTTGAACATCTCCAACAGAAGTCTTCAATTCTCTTGTTGCTATTTGAGCAACTTGGGTTTTTATTAACTTCTTCAGAAATGCACTTACTCCTAACATTAGAAAAGAATTGCTAAACCTATAGAATATTTTATTGACTTATATCTTTTGGCTATTGAACGTAAATCTTTTCAATCTTATACAGATTATTTCTCATTTTTCCCCTTTTATATTTAGTATCTTATGTAAAATTTTTCTAAACTATACTTTTTAAACAATATTATAAAGTATAAATCTAATAATTTCAATATTTTTTAATTCTCAAAATCCTCTTAATTCTATCAGATCATAGTATAAACTTTTTATCAAAATATCTACTAATATAAAATGGAGCTAAAAGCTCCATTTTTA
>BNJT01000638.1_pt1 | contig 77664 bp, 128 predicted proteins | sample 8540491 | NCBI WGS metagenome assembly BNJT01 (sample SAMD00202455, study PRJDB9452) | human saliva metagenome | host: Homo sapiens | reverse complement strand
AGCCTGGGTGGTGCGCGCTGCTGTGAGTGTCTTTAGTGATATTCATATCGTGGTTTGTGTTGCTATCTAGAAATAATGATTCCTTCGTGGCGGCATGTTGGTCTTGTGCTGCGTTTGTTTGGGCTGGCGTTGGCTCATCTGACAGGGGGTGGTAGCGAGACGGGACACGTTGCGATATAGGCACCACATAACCACCAGCGGCGACGAGCGCAATGCAATACCAATGATGAGCGTGAGACGTTTTGGATGAAGTACGTAATAATTTCATAATGCTTGTGCTATTAGTGTTCCATGTCACTATAGCATAAGCGTCATGAAAGGGGAAGGTGGAATATGGAATATCAAAAAATCCTTATATAATCCTATCTTCTCAATGGCATGTCAGAACCTTACCGTTCTCGTATCGCTCTGTTTTTATCACTCTCTCATTCAAGACACTACAAAAGTACTGCTTCTCTATAAATATCAACCCCCTAGTGCTAGCACCGAAATTTATGCCACCGGTGGTACCGGTATCGGCGCGTGGTAAGCCCAATAGGTGCCAAAGGTATAGTACAGCAAAATTGCCCCGCAGCCAAAGAATATAAGGGCGTGAAACACCGCCAGCCGAGGCAGTATGGAACCAAATATACTTGCGTAGCCACACCCCTGAGGGATGAGTAGCACAGTAGTGCCGTAAAGTAACGCCCCTGCACTCCATCGGCATGGTACAACGCAAAGCGAATTGGTAGCAGCGCGGGCGGTAGCATACATCGCGTATGAAACCGCCACGAACAGCAACAGTGGTGAGGGTTGGCCACGGCTAATCGACCAGCAGCTGGCGCTAGTGCTTGTTCCTCCAGCCGCATACGCTTGATGAGTGCGCAGAAAGACCAGTAGAAAGAGTGGAATCAAAACAAAGAGCGGCGATATTTGAAGCTTGAAGTCGCCCACACTACCACGTACTGATCGGTGTAGCCAATATTTGGATGATATAGGTATTAAAGAGGATGCGGATAAACCTAAGTGGATTATGATGCGAGCGGATTATCGGCTGCGCCAGACGAGGCGCACCATCATAGATCTTTTGCCAGATAGTGTGCCGCCAGCGATACAATGCCAGCGCCGCGATCAGCGCCCACTTATCTGCAGGTTGAAGGGAGCTTCTTGAAAAGTGATGGCAGCTTGGCAGCCTCGTGTTTGAGATGAAGGGTAGCTGGCAAAAACAGAAGCGGGAAGAGCAGCAAACCGTTAACCGCCTTGGTCAGTGCCAACAGCGCTGCTATGGCTAAAGAGGCCAACTTGCCGGCGGCGAGTTGGTGTTTTCTTGGGTGTAAGTTAGCGTCATGGCGGTAATGAGGAAGATTGCCACGTTGGTCATCACATCGCTCGAGCGAAGCGGCGAGATGAACCATTAGTGGTAACAGCCCCACCACCACAAAAACCCACGCTTGCCAATCCGCACCCACTGATGGCTGAAAAATACACTCCAGCGCATAGAACAGCAAGTTGGCGATCCGCCCAAAGAGGATCGTCAGGCCCGTCGACCATTGAAGAGATTAGCGATGAAAATACCAAGCGTTTGCGGCGCATGCATAATGGGTGCGTAGCCCACAGCACTGTTGCACTTGCTTGTTGTCTTGAGATCTGAGCAGTTGATGGGGTGCAACGAATAATCAGCGCTGATATTGCCATGATACACCGACGATGCCCGGCCATTAACATCCGCTGGGTGGGTGCGGCGCTTGGTTCCTAAGCGACCGTCAATAGCGCATAGGCGCAAATAGTGCATATTCTCATGCTCACCGATAGCTGCGGCACAAAAAACGCCGACGATAAGCCAAACAACAAACACAGCGAAAGAAAAGACTTCGCTTCTGGCCGTGCAATAAATGATTCGAATAATGCCCAACATTTCTTCATAACACGCCTGACGGCATAGAGCACAAACCACAACAGAGCAAATTATGGTCTGAACTCGCGAGAAAATAACCAACCAGTGGTATAATACTAAATAAGATTATGACAATCTATTATATCTGGAATTCCATCGGCTCGCTTTTTGCAAAGCGCCATCTCGCCGGCGCTCCTGCCGCTAATTACGCGGCGAGTTCGGCACTGCGTGACTCGTGTCCCTTTGCGCCGTCGCTCTCGGTGGTAAGTCTTTGGGCGATTGGCGGCGTGGGGTGGGCGTACTTTATCCAGGGTGTCGGATGCGCACCCAAAGAGTTTAGTAGCAGCAGTTACCTTGCCGTCAAAACCCGTGACGTCGATCGTGATGATGTGGTTGGTGCGGTGCTGTTTTGCGTGGCAAATCACCATGACGATCGTGAAGTCGAGTATCATCATCGCGCGCTCGTACTCTTCAAGGCGCTGGAGGCAGCAGCCGATGCGCCGTCTGGTGATCGCTGCAAATCCACCACAGACTCTACGTTGTTGGCTATTCGCGCTTACTATTGTGGGCAATACTGGGTGGTTTTTGCGGAGCATTTTTGCTCGCTCGACGATATGCTTGTGCTACAGTGTGCTATGCGTGGTGATGGCAATTGTGGTGGTCAATGCTCTCATGCTTGTATGTTGTACGATTGGCAACAGGTACATGCAGCATGAGTCCATTCAGCTTCATATCGATCATCTCGTGCCTAAGGCATGCGCCATGTTGGTAGGATCACCATTGCGGCGCTGCGCACCAGTGTTCCTTACCACATTTTTAATGCGATGTTTTCGCTCAATATTCCACGCTATTTTCTTGACAAATCCACACGCACGAGATCGCTTATTTTGGTGCTATGGCCATGCCCATCGCATTACTCTCACTGTTTATTACCTTCATTATTCAGCCTAATATCGTGCAGCTGTCGGAGCTCTATCATCAACAAAAAGCGCCTTGAGTTTCACGCTCTGGTGAGCAAGATTATCCTTATCGTCCTAGGTAGGTAGTGCGCTGACATTGATTGCGACGTGGCTGGCTGGGACACCGCTTCTCACTCTCATTTTCAATGCGCGTATCACTGATTACCGCACCGAGCTGCTCATCATGGTGGTGGTGCGGTGGCTAATGCGCTGGTATCGATTTATATCAATATCCCCACCGTGCCGCGCGAATTCAAGGGAGCAGTTCTATATACTTCTGCTGGAGCACATTGTACTCACAGTCGTGCCATATGGTGTGGCGCAGCATTATGCGATGCTGGGCAGTGTGCTGTGTTTTGACGGTGGCAGTGTATCATTCAAGCAGTGCTGCTCGCGATGGTCTATCACCGACAATTGCGTTCTATGGCTGCAGTGCAGTGGTGGATAATCTCTGCCTCCCCACACTCCCTCCGACGGGAGTAAGCTAAAGGGTTGAATCTATAACGCTGAGACACCGATCTCTTTGCGCTGGGGTGAAATCGATCATTACAATTGATTCAGTGCGTGTCCTCCATCGACCATGCGATTTCAGATATTTCAAAAGCTTACGCTAACTGTGCTATAACAGCGGAAACAAAGGAGGTACGCGAGTAAGGGGATTGTACTATTGGGTTGTACTGGCCAAGTGGGGCGGGCGCTCCAGGAGATATATCCAAAGGCAACAGCGCTAGGTCACCAGCAGCTCGACATCGCTGATGAAGAGCAGGTGCTTGGGTACATGATTGGTCGGGTGTGGATGTCATTATCAACGCGGCGGCGTTCGTCAATGCCGATGGATCCGAAAACGATTGAGGGCCGCACCAAAAGCGTGGCAGGTTAACGCCGCTGGCCCGCGCAACCTCGTCGAGCTAGCGCTAGAACAAGACCAATGCACTGGCGCACTACTCATCCGACCATGTCTTTGATGGGACGAACAAAAACCATGGTGGTGATGAGTCGCTCTCACCACCGTCGGTCTATGGTGATGTCAAGGCAGCAGATCTCTACCGGTTAGCCTTGCGCCGCGCCGTGTATGTGCTGCGGCGTGTCTCCTGGGTGATTGGCGATGTGGGCTACAACTTCCCACGGACGATGAAGCGCCTGGCTGACATGCGCGCATTAATCCCAAGGTTGTGGATGATCAATATGGTCGGCCAACCTTTGCGTCGGAGGGTGCGCGTGCTGGGCCAAGCATTTGATAGACACCAAAGGCCGAGTATGGTTTCGTATCATGTTTTCAACTCTGGGCCGATCAGGAGTCGTGGGCAGAGCTTGCTGAGGATGTATTCGACATGCAGGGCACGATCGCGATGGGGTTGTAAGCGTCAACACAAGAGTATAGTAAAGACAAGATTCCGTTTGCACCTCGCTGACCAATGTATGAGTGATAAGGAATTTGTCGAAGTTGCACAACTACCGGATCATCAGTGAGAGCTATCAGACATTACTGGAAAACCACGTACATAGCAGCGGTGGAATAAAGGAGAGAGGCAGGCCACGCCCAGAGTCAAAGAAAATCTTAAACGTCTTGTATCAAAGTGACGATAACTACGCAGTGGTGAGTGCGATTTCGATCGCATCATTGCTTGAGAATCACAAGACACTCGACGAGATTCATATTTTTATTGTGGCAGGTATAAGCTAAGCAAGCAGCAAAGATCGCCCCCAAAAGTTGGTTGGATGCCCAACGCCTAGTTTGACATTCATCACCCTAACGCGTACCACAGAAACTACAGAAGCTAGGCGTTAAGCCGTGGCATGGCGTGTATGTGACATGGCTCAAGATGCTGGCGCTAGCCGATCTTGATATCAAGACCGATCGCGTACTCTACCTTAATCCGCACACGACAATTACCAGCTCCTCGATGGTTTACTGGAGCTTGATTTTTGAGAAAAATATCATGGCACTGGCCTACGATACGCTTACTAATCAGCACAAAGCAACGATTGGCCTCCAGCCTACCGATGGCTATTACAACTGTGGTATCATGCTCATCAATCACATGGCTCAAAGATGATGTATCGAGTCAAGTCGTTGAGCACCTGTCGAAGAAAAAGTGACTATGCTCATTGCCGATCAAGACCTCTGTAATGTTATGTTCCGAGGGCAGATTAAGACGCTCGATATCGCCTATAATTTCTCTAGTGCGTTTTATGCTTATCGGCCGCAAGATCTGCTGCGCATTAATAATCTTAAAGCAGCCGTATTTCTATGAGTTACGACGAGTTATGACTAACTATTACAGTCCCAAGATTATTCACTCGCTCTATGGCATTCAGGGGTAAACCATGGGAAGTTGCAGCAAGCACCCGAACCGGCTGCTGTGGCAAAGTACTTTTGCACTCACCCCATGGAAAATACCGAGCTTCCGCATGCTAAGAAAAAGCACTGGTGTGGTATCTCGTATGATATCTTACCTCGCTGATCTTTTGATACAGCTATACATCGTGGCAGTAGAGCGCAAATTTGCTGAAGTCGATAAAGAAAACCGAGACTACTGAAGCGAACGTAGGTAGCGTATATAATAAAACAAACCGGCTCGAGGAAACCGAGTCGGTTTTTGTCGTCGCGCTGCAAAGGGTAATATTTCTTGATGTGAGAATAGTGTAAAATTTTTTACGACTCTTACTATCATGATATATTACTCAAAAAACAGCGCGGTTATTCTCAAATTTCTCGATACAAAAATATAAAAAGTGTTTTATAAAAGTGAAAAGCGATTTTTCGCGTCTATTATCTCATCTATAATGAAACTGGAATGAGCTAATAGAGAAAAATAATAAGCAGTGCTGCTAATGAATATCATTCTCTAGTTTTTATTATGCGATAGTACGTACAAAAGAGGCATTAATTTACTCACAAAAACCCAACCTCATGTTTATAGAGTTAGAGGATATTCAGGATATTCAAATTGCATTAGCTTACGACAGCAACTGATGGATGCGCGATGTGATAGTGGGTCGCGCTGCCCGAGCAGCTTTATGCCAACCAACCGATGCGAAGCGCTGAGCATAGCTATTATATACTGCATTTTTCTTCTGCAAAGCGCACGCCGTCCTTTGACTTTTCTTTGCTTGAGAGCGACTGGGCAAAGCGCCGGTATTGGAATGTCTCTGTCCGATCAAAAGCAAGCACTGCGCCATCAAGAATGAAGTCAAATACCAAAAGCAAGATCCTCTAAAACAGTGTATGTTGCATCAAAGGAATACCGCTTGAGCGTCGCCGTCTTCCAGACGATCGATGGGAAGTAGAGCCAGTCGCCATGGCTCAGAGACGTTGCTGAAGTTTTTCGCCTGAGTAAAGCCCTGATTTTGCGGGGCTGCAAAAATCGCTTGACGCGGTCAACCAGTGGGAGATATGGCTGCCTTGTCAGTAATCACTTGCACTCCTGGCTGATAAAAATCTGCCTCACCAATTGTCTGTAGTGCCACTGCTACGCACTCCGGCAAGAGCCGATCATCACACCCCATAATCCTACAGTGTGGTGCCGTTACGTGCTGGATGAGAAGTTGAAGTTATTAGTAATGCGAGATTTTTCTTGTGCCGGATATAGAGTGATACGTGGGTCGGTGAGTTTTGTGCAATAATCGCGTGCTTCGGTCGATGGGTAGTGGTCATCAAGAATGGTTGGGTGCCAGTCGTCGCTCGTCTGAGCAGAGACAGAGTCAACCGCTTCTTTGAGGAGAGTGAATTCGCCCCAGTAGGGATGACGATATCGAGTGATTTATGTCATGAGCCGAGAGTTTAATTGACAATTCTTGATGGAGGTCGCGCGACGTTCGTTTAGTCGATCCGCTGGCGCTGCGTGTTGACAATGTAAGAAGAGTAACACGATCGCTGTCGTCTGGACAGTGTCAAACAAGCTCAACTCCGACAGAATCAAACGGTGGGTGGCCAATCGAAATATTATACAGCGGGAAGCAGCTCAGCAGCACTACACATCACTCAGCCACATCACCACCTGGTGGCAGCAGACGAGTGATAGTGATCTTGCGTAATTTATATTGGGTGATAATGTTGACGAGCGCCAAAGAGAATAATTGGCACATTGAGCAAGACAGAGGGCAAAGTATCTCATTCGAAGAGCTCCGTTAAGCGTTGTTTGAATAAGCGTTTGACGATATTGATGGCATTCCAGTTGTTTTGACCTTTAGCTACAGAGTAGTCGGTGTATATTGCCTTGATTGGATATTCACCAATTGTCATCCCCGCTTGCTAGCACGCCAGATCATCTCCGAGCAAAATTCGTAACCAGTTGACTTCCAGTCGAGGGTTATCAATGGCGCGGCGCGAATAAATACGCAGGCCAGACTGTGAATCTGTCACGATTAATGCTAAATAAGAGCTTAGTGATGAGACTCAAGCCTTTAGTGCCGAGCACTTTTGTCTTGGACATGCCGGTGCTGTCAATGAGACGACTACCGATGAGCAAATCCGGCTTGGCGCTCATCGATCTGCGTGATGCCTGCCAATACATCCTCTGGCGCGTGCTGGCCATCGGCATCCATCGTGGCGGCAATGCTCACTATCCATGCCGTCGAGCATACGATAGACCAGTTAAGGTTGCGCCGCCCGCACCAGAGTTAAGGATATGATCGAGTTGTAATGGCACCACCTTTTAGCTTGAGTAAGTGTGTCGTCCTTCGATCCATCATTTACCAGCACAACGTCGATCGTATAGCCAGTTGCCTTGGCTTTGGCAAAGACTCGCTTGGATTGTTTGATCGTCCTTGATGACCGTCGCTTCGTTGTAGGCTGGGACGATCACGCACACTGTCTTGGTATTCGTTTTCATATTGGTATTATTATACTACGCCGAGTAGTCCGTAGCCTGATTTTTGAGTGGTGCAGCAAGTTCGGCAAGCTGCTTGTCGGTGATCAACCGTTGATATGCGCAGTCTTTTTCAGGGCTGCCAACGACTTAGCCGGTGCGATTCCCCGTACAACGCGCACAAAGTCCTCAGCATCGGTCAGACTGCTAATCGTCCCAGTATCAAGCCATACATCGCCGTTGTCTAGTGTCTGGACCTTCAGTTTGCCGCGACGCAGATACTCAGCGTTCACGAGAGGTAATTTCTAACTCGCCACGGTCGCTTGGCTGGACATTTCTTCGCAATTTCTACCACATCATTGTCGTAGAAATAGGGTCCTACCACTGCAGTTCGACTTAGGTTGGGCGGGCTTTTCTTCAATCGACACCGCATGATTGTTATCGTCAGAGGCTACGACGCCATACCGCTCTGGGTCAGATGCTTTTGTAAGCAAAAACCACACCACCGTCTGGGTCGGTACAGGCGCGCAGCGAAATCATCGACGCTGCGCCATAGAAGATATTGTCACCCAAGACGAGCGCCACCTTGTCGTTACCAATAAATTCCTCACCAATGATAAATGCCTGCGCCGAAAGCCATCGGGGCTGGGCTGAATGGCATATTGCAGATTAATACCCACTGCGCGCCATCACCAAGCAAGCGCTGGAAGCCTGCTTGATCAGCTGGGGTGGTGATGATGAGAATGTCGCGAATCCCTGCCTGCATCAGCGTAGTGAGGGTAATAGATCATTGGCTTGTCATAAATAGGCATCAGCTGTTTGCTAATTGCTTTAGTAATCGGCCACAGGCGCGAGCCGAGCCACCTGCCAAGTAATACCTTTCATACGTAAAACTCCTTATGTTCTAACTATATGCTTATCATACCAGATAAAGTAATAGTACCATAATACCGAAGATAATGGGAATATATAACAGTGTACGAAAAGAGTCAGTCTAGATAATGCGCGAAGTCAAACAAAATTATTGACGTTGTGAGATGATAATCTAAAAGCTATGACAAATAGCCGAGGACTACTTTAATGAATATTTAGGTAACATATTCACGTAGTGCCTTGCGCCAGTCTTGGCTCGAAAAAGCCAGTCGCGTGTAATTTTTCAAGGCTAAGGTCGCTATTGGGTGGTCGCGGCGCGAGCGCCGGAGCTTATTGGCAAAATACTCGGCGGTGGTCGTGTCTGTCACTGGTAAGTCGTTGCGCCCCGCCAAAGAGCAAAAGATCTGCCGCGTGATATCTGCCAGCTTGCCAATGGGCCGCTATTTGTTACATTGTAAGTGCCGTATGGTGCCTTATTTTTCTACCAGGTGGTCAATCGCGCGCAATCTCTGGCGTGAAACTCAGGCGGCCGATTTGGTACTGCACTACTGTTGGTGCGATATTTTTGCGGCCAGGCCGAGCATTGTTGTTACGAAGTTTTTACCATCGCCAATCACCCAGCTGGTGCGGACAATATAGTGCCGCGGTGTGGTGCTGGCAGCAATATCGCCCGCTGCCTTGGATGCACCATAGACACTTAAAGGGCTAAATAGCTCATCTTCGGTATGTGGTGCTGCCTCACCATCAAAAACATAATCGCTCGACACATGAACCAGGTAATATCTCGCTCGGGCAGATACGAGCAAGCTGTCCCACCGCTTTGGGCATTGATGCGCCAGGCTGTCGTGCGGCCTTCGGCTGTTTCTGCGCCGTCAACATTGGTGTAAGCAGCAGTGTTGATGACTGTCTGATGCCAGACCAGTCGAAGGTTGCAATAGCTGCTACGTCACAGAGGTTGAGTCATCATGCCCGACCGCCCGAGCACTAGGGTGTTGCCGCTGCATTGCCTTAGCCAGTGCCCGTTGGCACCAATGATGAGGGTAGAGGTGTGATCCGTCATACAGCTTCCTTTCGTCTTATAATTCCATTGGCTGTACGTCGCGTGCAGGGAGGGGTGCGCAGCATCTTTGTCAGAGATGATCGCTTGGTTTTTGCCGAGTGGCCACGCAATATCCAGCGCTGGGTCAAAGAGATTAACAAAGGTATACCGCGCATCTGGTGACCAATGGGCATCAACCAGGTAGGTATATGCCACATTATCGTCCAGTGTCTGGTAACCATTTGCCACGCCCTTGGGCACGAACACCGCTGTACCAGGATTAATTTCTACAGAGAATGTGTGGCCAAAGGTTGGGCGCTTAGCGCACATCACACCATGCACCGAACACGCGGCCATTCGCGGTACCTAATGAACTTATTCCAGGGCTCAGCGTGCAGACCACGTGTTGCACCAGCTTTGTCATTTGAAGCTGATATTGTTTTTGTACAATGGTAAAGGGCAGGTAGCCCCAGCGCTTCCATCTTCTCCCTTCTGGTAATTTTTCTTTGAACCACCCACGGTTTGTCACCATGGACAGGCAGTTTTAATGACGAATAGCCCTGGAATTGGCGATTCAGTCACGGTAAAGGTCGTTGTAGCTTGAGTGGGTCGAAATTCATGCGTTCTCCTTTCGCCATATATGATAATAATGGAGGCCAGCTAGTGTCTGGCAGTCGTTAATATCGCCTTGGGTAATAAGCTGGTCACATCTCCTTGTGGGTGAAGAACCGCATATCACTAAATACTTCATCTGATTGTTCTTTTCGTTTGCCACCAAAAGACAGGTCTCGTACCAAGCACACCGCCATTTTTCTCTGTCATTAGGCCGTTGCATACATATGCTTCATCCGAGCTTCTCCCACGACTGGGCAACGATACCAGTCTCTTCCTCCTAGCTCACGCTTGGAGGCGGTGAGCAGATCTTCATCGTCACCACCGCCACCAGGCAATTCCCAGCCAAAACTCTGCGACGGATGGCGGAAGCCGCGTACGCAGATAGATTCGCTCATGCTCGTCGACAGCAACTGACCATGCACGAGTTTCCGCGACTCCATATAGCCATATATCCCCAGATTGCCTGCGTGGTCTCGTGTTTGGTCTTCGTGGATGGTGATCCAGGGGTTTTGGTAGGCGATCTTGCTACTCACGCGAGTTTTGCTGGGGGTATCGGGCATTGGTTATTGTCCTTGCTTAGCGTAGGTTGCTTCTACAGCGGCTTTTTGGGCTTGCCACCAGTCGCGGTTGGTAGTGTACCACTCAATGGTTTGGTGTAGGCCGTTAGCCATGCCATCTTGGTCCGGTATATTGTGGTTTTGCCAGCCAAGCTCGCGGCGCAGCTTGCTCGAGTCCATCGCATAGCGCATGTCGTGGCCGGGGCGATCATTGACATGCTCGTACCAGTCCTTACCTTTACCCATTAAGTCGCAGATCATCTCAATCACCGCTTTGTTGTTGACGTGGTCGTTGTCTGCACCAATGATGTAGGTGTCGCCCAGCGTGCCTTTTTCGAGAATCAAATGCACCGCTGAGTTATGGTCATCGACATGGATCCAATCGCGTACCTGCTCGCCCGTACCATAGAGCTTTGGTTTGATGTCGCTCAGGATGTTAGTGATTTGCCGCAGGATAAATTTCTCGATGTGCTGGCGGGGCCGTAGTTGTTGGAGCAGTTGCTAATCGTCGCCTTCACGCAAAGCTGCGAATCCAGGCGCGCACCAGCATATCGCTCGACGCCTTAGTGCTCGAGTAGGGGCTAGATGGGTTGTGTGGTGTCTCCTCAGTAAAGCGGTTTGGATCGTCCAATTCTAGATCGCCAAACACTTCATCGGTACTAATGTGATGGAGGCGCTTGTTGTGGTTACGCACTGCTTGCAAAATAGTGTACGTGCCATACACGTTGGTGTCGAGAAAAGGCTTTGGGTCGCGCAGTGAGTTATCGTTATGACTCTCCGCCGCAAAGTGAACAACGATATCCGTCTCGGCAATCAAGCGATCCATCAGTTCGGCATCGCAAATATCGCCCTGCACGAGGGTAATCTGCTCGCGCACTCCATCGAGGTTGTGCGGGTTCGCAACATATGTCATCTTATCGACGACAGTGATTTCATATTCCGGCTTGTGATGAACGGTATAATGCACGAAGTTCGAGCCAATGAACCCACACCACCGGTGATAAGCAGTTTTGTCATAGCTGTATTATAGCGTGAAATAGGGGATGGTGTCGAGATATACAAGAGTAATGGTATAATATAGCAACAGAAGCTTTCTAACGATAAACAACAGGAGATAGTAATAAATGCGAGTAGTAATTGTCAGTGGTTATTTTTTAACCCGCTCCATGGTGGGCATATCGATATGATCGAAGCAGCTGCCGCAATGGGCGACAAACTTATTGTTATTGTCAATGACAAACAGCAGTTGCTGGAAAAAGGCAAAATTATCCTCAACGAAAGCAATCGCCTGCGTCTCATGCGTGCCCTCAAGGCGTTGACCAAGTGATTCTATCGATTGACGAAGATCCCACACAAATCAAATCACTTGAGATGGTAGCTGGCCAATATCCCGGCGACCAACTTATTTTTGCCAACGGTGGTGACCGTGACACGGAAAAGGCTATTCCTGAAGCGAAATTTGTAGAAAGTACAACATAGAAATGCGCTTCGACGCTGGCGAAGGCAAACCAGATTCCTCAACCCGGATCAATCAAGCGACTGGCCAAGAATAGTAGGTGTCTAAACCGGACCTTATAGTTTTTGCAGTAACAAAGCAGCCCAATATCTATGGGCTGTTTATTATTCTATAGATTAACCTTGCAGACAACAATAGTTTGTATACATTTATTATTCAGAGACGCAAACGCACGCAGCAAAGAAGTCTACGCTTTTGAATAATAAAATTATTGTATGAACAAACAATATATTCATTTTGAATACAATAAATATTTTTGTTCATTGCAAAATACCCCATGGGGTATTATCTAAATTTTTAATTCTTATAACCATTTGGGTTGTAAGATTGCCAGCGCCAGGAGTCTTCACAGGGCTCGCTCAATCGAAAGCTCTGCATGCCAACCAAGCTCTTTGCTGTGCCTTGCTGCAGTCAGCATAGCAAGCTGCAATATCACCAGCTCGGCGTGGTTTTATCTCGTAGGAATCTCATGATTGCAGGCCTTGCCAAAAGGCGCTAATGATCTCCAAAAACAGAGCTACCATGGCCAGTGCCAAGGTTATGGTGTGTGCTCACCTGGCTGCATGTGTGATAGGGGCAGCTACATGTCCCTTAGCAAGATCGACGACGTGAATATAGTCGCGCACACCAGTGCCATCAGGTGTGTCGTAGTCATTACCAAACACACCAACACTTTGCAATTTTTCAACAGCAACTTGTGCAACGTAAGGCAAGAGATTGATTAGGAATACCATTTGGGTCTTCGCCAATCATACCTGATATATGCGCACCAATCGGGTTGAAGTAGCGCAAGATGGTCGCTTGGAAGTCGGGGTAGCCGTGCAATAGTCACGAATGATCTGCTCGATCATCATATTTCGTCCAGCCGTATGGATTAGTAATACCAGTGCCAGTGCGTGATGGTTCGGTGGTGGCAATGACTCTGAGTGTGCCATAGACCGTCGCAGAGCTCGAGAATACAAGCCGGTGTACCCCATGTTGGCGCATTGCCGCTAAGAGGGTGAGGGTTGAGCTAAGATTGCGAGTCATAATATTCGAGTGGCTTCTCGACTGATTCACCAACTGCTTTGAGCCCAGCAAAGTGAATGACAGCACTGATATCATGCTTGGTGAAAAATCGCATCGAGTGCCGATCGGTCGCGCACATCTGCCTCGACAAAGGGGATAGCTGTGCCGGTAATTGTTTCGACGCGCTGCAGACTTTCGTGGCTTGCATTGGCAAGATTGTCAATAACGACGACGTCAAATCCTGCCGCAATAAGCTCAATAATGGTGTGGCTGCCAATACCCAGCGCCACCAGTGACTAAAAATCGTTTCTCTACTCATATCACCTAGTATACCTCTTCGTCGAAAAAATGTCGAACATATCGTATTATTCTTTGTCTATAAGTATGTGTATATCGGCTTAATATTATAGCTGAAGGTGGGCGCTACACTTGGTCTTGTATCTTGCCACTTTTTCTCTAGCCTTTTATATTCAAAAGCGCTATTGATGTAAAAATAGCATCATGTAGTAACAGAGAAAAATTATTGTAATTTTTACATTTTGCAAAGTATTCAAAAATAAGAGTACACTAGAAGGCAAAGACCAAAGCGCCATAATACAAGAGGAAAGGAAAGTATCTATGTGTGGAATAGTTGGATATATCGGAACGCGGCCAGCGCAGGGTGTGTTGCTGACGGAGCTCAAGCGGCTTGAATATCGCGGATATGATAGTGCTGGTATCGTCACGCTTGATAAAGATACTGCGCCAACCTCCTCCGGACAAAAGGTAAGGTAGCTGCGCTAAATGAGCTAACAGATCGCCACAAGACGACTGATACAGTTGGCATTGGGCATACTCGCTGGGCAACCCATGGTGCACCGAGCAAGCGCAACGCTCATCCACATCAGGTGGGGCAGATCTATGTTGTACATAATGGCATTATCGAGAACTATCAGGCGCTCAAGACGATGCTTGCAGCGCACGAGTATGAATTTAAGAGTGATACTGATACTGAGGTGTTGACGGCGCTCATCGACTACCTACACAAGCAAGCACCAGACCTCTTGGCAGCAGTGCGAGGTGCGCTCAAAATGGTGGTGGGTACGTACGGCTTGGCGGTCGTCCAAGCAGATAACCCTGACGAAATCATTGTGGCACGCAAGGGTAGTCCACTCATTGTTGGGCTGGGTGATGGCGAAACGTACATTGCCAGTGATGCATCGGCTTTGGTGGGGTATACCAACCAAGTGGTCTATCTGCACGATGGCGAAGTAGGGCGCTGCACCCGCACCGGTCTCGAGCTTCAAAACGACTGATTCGCAAGTGGTCGACGTGCAAGTAGAGACACTAGAGATGGATTTGCAAGCTATTCAAAAACAGGGGTACGACCACTTTCTCCTCAAAGAAATATTTGAGCAACCGACCAGCCTTGCGGCAACGCTAGCTGGGCGAGTGATTGCCGCAGCGCTATGCCCAGCTGGGCGGCATGAGGCTTAAGTGATGCTGAATTGCGACAGATCAAGCATGTGATGATTGTGGGCTGTGGCACGGCGTATTTTGCGGGAATGCAGGCTAGTTATTTTTATTGAGCAGCTGACTGATGATGTGACGGTGAGCGTGGAGTTGCTAGTGAGCTGCGCTACCGAGCATATAACATCCCCGAGCATACCGTTGCGCTTATTGTGAGTCAGAGTGGTGAGACGGCCGATACATTAGCTTGCCTGACGGAGCTCAAGCGACGGGGTGTGACGTGCCTTGGTGTCGTCAATGCAGTGGGGAGCACGATTGCACGCGAAGTTGACGGTGGAGTATATGTACACGTGGGGGCAGAGATCAGTGTGGCCAGCACCAAGGGCCTTTACTTCGCAAGTGGCCGCAATGACAATCTTTGGCCTGATGCTTGCAGCAGCCAAGGGGACAAACCCACAGCTGATGGGTGAGTTTATCAACGAGCTTGAGATGCTTCCGGCTGAGATCGAAAAAGACGCTGGCTAAGCAGGCTGATAGCGTTAAAAAACATCGCACATAATTATGCTCACTATAATCATGCGCTTTATATTGGCCGTGATACACTCTATCCAGCTGCACTTGAGGGCGCACTTAAGCAAGGAGGTAAGCTATATTCATGCTGAAGCCTATGCAGCAGGTGAGCTCAAGCATGGGCCAGTGCCCTGATCGACGATCATTTCTTCGAAGTGTGTTATTTGCAAGACAACTGGTTGTACGAAAAATCGCAGAGTAATTTGATTGAGATGAATGCACGTGGTGCTCATGCGATTGTTATTACCGATACGGATAAACGCGTACCTGCCGAGACAGTGGTGCGCGTTGCAACTAAGCTGCAGCACCTCACGCCAATTTTGTTTAATGTTATATCACAGCTTTTTTTGCTTACTATATGGCAGTGGAGCGGGGACACGACGTCGACCAGCCGCGTAATCTTGCTAAGAGCGTGACGGTGGAGTAAGGTATAGGTAAAATCTCCCTTTGCGCTACACTGATACTATGAGTAAACAACCCAAAATTGCCATTGTCTGCGACTTCTTGACAACAATGGGTGGTGCCGAGAATGTCGTGTTGGCCATGCACGAAGCTTTTCCGGATGCGCCGATCTATACCGCAATGTACAATGAAGACAAAATGCCAGCCTTTGCTGAGCTTGATGTTCGGCCGTCGTTTTTGCAAAAAAATCCACGCAAGGTGCGCACGCATTATAAGCTATTTCCAACACTGGCTGTTAAAGCGATGCGGCGACTTGATTTTGCGTGAGTTTGATATCATCCTCACCAGTTCATATATGCATGGTCATCAGGTGAGAAAGACGCGGCCCGATCAGATTATTATCAACTATTGTCACACACCACCACGATACTACTGGAGCCACTACAACGAGTATCGGCGCGGACCCAGGCTATGGTAATCTTAATCCACTCATCCGCACACTTATGCCGCTCATGGTACCACACCAGCGCAAGCTGACCTTCAAGCAGCCCGGCAAGTTGATGTTTTTCCTGGCAAACTCTACCGAAACACAACAGCGCATTAAAAATATTACAATCGAAATAGTATAGTTATTCATCCACCAGTAGATATAAACCGGTTTACGCCTGCTGCCAAGCGGGGTGATCATTATGTGACGATTGGCCGGCAGTTGCCGCATACAAGCGGTACGACTTAGCAGTCACAGCAGCAACGAAACTTGGCAAGAAGCTGATCGTCTTTGGTAATGGTCCCGCGCACGGTAGGCTCGTTGACCTGGCTGGCCCAACAGTTGAGTTCCGCACCGATCGCTTCGGCGATGCGAGCGATGCCGAATATGAGAAGGCTATTACAACAGCGCGTGGCTTTATCTATCCAGCAGAGGAAGATTTTGGAATTGTCAGTGTTGAAGCGCTGGCGGCTGGTGCGCCCGTGATTGGCCTGGCGCGTGGTGGGACGATAGATATCGTGACGTCACCCGAAGTGGGTGTGCTATTTGACGGGCAGACAAGTATCAGCGTTGCTAAAGCTATTGAGCAAGCCGAGAAACGAACCTTTGATCCAACGGTCTTGCGCCGCACCGCACAGCGTTTTGACAAGACGCTATTTCTAACCAAGCTACGCAAGGTAGTGCGTGACCAGATGATACAGTAGAATAGTTTGTGACTTAACTAGAGGACTTATATCGAGGTTACTCTCTTACACGGGCCTTACAATGACATAGTGTCATGTGTTATTTTGCACCTGTCTTGCGTAGCACTACACCAATCGTCTTGAATAGAATCTTGATATCTAGCCAGAAGCTCCAGTTTTGGGCATAAAATAGCTCAAGCTCGATCCGCTCATCGAAGCTCAGGGTTTGAGCGCCCAGATACCTGCCATAAGCCCGTCACCCCTGACTTCACGCTATGCAAGAGTGCCGTGCGGGCTGAACTAAACTTCACTTCTTTGGGTAGAATTGGCGCGGCCCAACCAGCTCAAATCACCACGAAAAGACGTTGAAAATCTGGGGGTAATTCATCGAGTGATGTTGCCCGCATTGCCAAAGCGAGTGATGCGTGGGTCGTGTTCGACCTTGCGATTTTTCATACTCTTCCAGCTAGGTCGTCACGACCCATTGCACGGAAATTCATCAGCCGCATCTTGCTTGCCATACTGTGCGCCCATACTACGGAACTTGATGAGCTGGATTGGCTCGGAGTAGCGACTGAGGCGCTTTGAGATATAAAAATGCTGGCCCAGGGTTAAAGATCTTTTGCATAATGATGAGGGAGTACAAAAAGCGGCGCAAGGATAATGAGCAATATGCCAGAAATAATTGTGTCGAAAATCCGCTTTGCATTTCTCCCCAGCCAATGAGTGGTGTTTGGCTGACGGTAATCATTGGGTAGCCAAGAAAAACATCGATGGTGTTTTTGCCAGTATAAAATTCTGGCTCGCCAGGGATGAAGTTGTATTGGATATGGTTAACCTGTGCGGCACCAAGCACTTTTGATTCTTTTCTTCGTTTTCGTGAGAGGTTGGTTTGGATGATGGTGTCAATCTTGAGCTCTTTGATCTGCGCCAGAGCGGGGTCGAGTGATGCAAAATGAACAACATCGAGCCCAGGTGGCACAAAAGCGCTTGGGGCCAGCCATTGCCACGACGCGAAAACCTGACTTGTAGGGTGGTCGAGATCGACTCAGCGATGTCTCGCGTTGCTAGCGATGTCCCCAATCACCATCACACGGTTCACGCCATGGTTGTACTGGAAGAGCCAACTCGTGTCAGGCGAAACAACTCGCGCACTGTGCCAATTGCCAAAAACGAACCAAGAAGACATACATCGCCACCAAGCGGGCCGGAAAGATATACATTCGTGTGCCGTACTCCCAGCCAATCACGAGCAGAATGCCCATGAATGTACCGAGCAACAGCCGCCCCCATTCGACGAGGTCGCCGGCTATAGACGCTTGCGCTATAGAGTCCAAGTGAGGCATGAGAATAATCCACACTGGCGCAATGACGACGAAAACCAAGCAGATAGTCGCTGCGCATAGACAGTATGGAGCAAATCACGGTGATCGATTTGCGTGCGGACATAGTATGCGATGAAAAAGCACCGCCATCAGCACAACAAAATCGAGGCCGATGAGAATGAGACTATAAAAATTTCGTATTTTTGACGGCATAACAACTGTTACTATAACACTTTTTAGCGAAAGTTTGCTACACTAGAAAGAGATGAAGCGGTTATTACGAGAAAAGATACCGGCTTGGTTTTTGTGTACGATATTTTTCGGACTGGCTATCCATGCGCCGCTGACCGTATGGGTGGGTACTCGTGGCCAGATTATGCGCTCTTTGTCAAGGCATGGAAGGAAGTTTTACTTCTCATTGTTTTTGCTTCTTGTTGTTATCGACGTGACGCTACGGCGACAGTGGCAGCGTTGGCTGAGTGATCGCATTATTCAGCTTGCGCTCGCCTTTGCGCTGTGGCACGGCGTGGTGGCGCTGCTTGTGCCGACGTCTGGTTTTGGCATTGCTATCAGGTTTGTTGATTGACCTGCGTTTTGTGGCGCTTGGTGTGGCAGTCTATGTATTTGTGAGTAATTATCCGCAGTATCGGCGCTGGTTGCTGCGTATGCTTGGTGCGGGCGCAGTTATTGTGATTGGTTTTGTAGCAGCACAGCTTGTCCTGCCGCGTGATGTGTTGGTGCCGCTTGGCTGCGGGCCGACGACGATCGAGCCCTACCAAACAGTCGACTCAACAGCGCCTATGTCCGCATTAATAGCACGCTGCGTGGGCCAAACCCACTTGGGTCGTATGCAAGTACTGTCCTGACACTTATCGTGGCGTATGGCGCATTACAATGGCGGCGTATCTCGCATATGCGGCGTTGGGTGCTCGGTGGTATGGCACTGCTAGCGAGCACTTGCCGTGTGGCAGAGACTATTCCTGAGTGCGCTGCTCGCGGTGGCGGTTGGCGTTGGCATTGTTGCGATTGTCAGGGCATGGCAGTCGCAGGCATCTCGGCTGTCGTATTGTGGGGTGCTGGTGCAGTACTCGGCTGTGGGGTGATTGTTGGTGGCATTGGCTGCGCTATGGATCCACACTTTATTGATAATGTTATCTTGCATAACGACCCAACGCATGGCCCCGCTCAAACATCCGACAGCGACCGAATCACTTCGTTGCAAGCTGGCCTAGGGCGCGCCTTGCAGCAACCGCTTGGCACTGGCGTAGGAAGTACTGGCTCGGCATCGCTTCTTGGCAATGGGCAGAGCTTGATTATCGAAAACCATTGTTGTTCGTTGCTCACGAGAATTGGCTGGATTGGATTACTATTATTGGTTGCATTAACCACTGGTGTACTGGTAAAATTATGGCATCGCCGGTCGTATTGGCTGGCTTTCGGTAGTTTTGCTGGCGGAATCGGCCTAACTGTGATAGGATTGTTCTTACCAGTTTTTGTTGACGACACTGTGTCGATGCTCTGGTGGGGGCTGGCGGCACTAGCGATAACGGAGGATGGATTATAGACAAGCCCAACGCGAAAACAACGTGAATTATTGACATTTATAGACACATTTATCAAGAGTAATGGTTACGGCCCAAGCTACCGCGAGATTATGCGTGCCTTCGACTATAAGTCGGTCAGTACAGTAGCAGCACATGTCAACGGCCTGATTGTTCGTGGATTTTTGGTCCAAAAAGGATAACTCAGCGCGTAGCTTGCACAGTGGTACCACCCACCCAGAATGTTGCGGATGTTGTGGTGGCACCAGTCGAGCAGGTGATTCGTGCAAAAATAAGCGCATTAGAGCAGCAGGGATAACGCCGCTGATGATATTGCGGTTTTGCAGCGCGCACTAGAAATTTTGCAGAGCGACCAATCGTCATAGATGATATAATATCTACATGATGTACACTCCCTCCGCGCGCGCAGCGTCCGTACCCCGACGCCGCAAAGGCAACTATTGCCGAGAAACTTCGTTTTTGCCGATTGGCGTGCCGGTGCTGCGTATTCGCTGGACACGGCGCAAAACATATATCACTATTGAGTATTATTCTTGGGCTCAATGTGCTGTTTCAGCTGGTGTATCCAAGTGATCGATTGCTCCCAAATGCGCGGATCGACGGTGTGTCGCTTGGCTGCGCAGACAATGCCAGAAGCTACGAGATACGCTTAACCAAGCCTACCAAGAACACTCCGTGAAGCTGGTGGGCGATGGCACAACCATTGCCTCGCCGACGATTGAGCAGCTGCTATTACAGTAGATAACACGGATCGGCTTGCGCAGGCGCAGTGATCCCTTGCTGTGGCGGATATGCCGTTGTCGTCGTTCTGGTGGCAGCCAGATGTGCCAAGCTCGCCAAAATTGACAACCACGACGCGTACCGAGCAATATATTACTCAGACGATCATGCCAGTCTGTAAGCGTGCACCAGTCGATGCGAGCCTCAAGGTCGAACATGGCAAGCTGGTGGTGAATCAAGCGCGGCGTGGTGGTGAATGTCAGCGTGATGCGGTATCGCATAGCATTGGTGCGATTAGCCCACGTCTTGTACAGGGCACGACCGTTGAGATCCCAATGCGCGGCATCGCCCCGGCTATTACAACTGATGCAGCGAAGGCGCTCGAGCAAAAATCACGAAGGTTATCGGCAAAGGCGTCGCCCTTAGGTAAAACGACGAGACAGTGACATTGCCAGCGAATGAAGTTATTCAATGGGTTATTACTCAGCCAAAGGACAAGACATTAGTAGCAAAGCATTGGTGCATCACAGGCCTCCGGCTATCTCACAAAGCATGTCACGCCAAAGGTAAATATTGACCCAGGTACCACGAAAGTTGCTACATACGATCTCACTGAAACGTCACGTACAGATGGTAAACCAGGGCGTACGCTCGATATTGACGCAACTACGCAGCAGCTCTCAGAGTTTATTAATCAAACACGCCCACAGCCAGCCGCAGTGATGAAGACGGTGCCAGCCAAGGTAGAATATGACCGCAATTATAGCTCGACCGAAGACGGACTCAACGCTCTTCTCAAACACTATGCTGAGGACCACCCAGGGACGTATGGTGTCTCATTCTTAGAAATTGATGGCAAGAAGCGCAATGCCAGCTACAATGGCAACAAGCAATTTGTCACCGCCAGTACATACAAACTATTTGTTGGTTATAGCGTGCTTCGGCGCGAGCAGTTGCAGGCTGGCGCTGGGAGGACAACCAAGTTTGCTTCAACAAAATGATTAGCCAAAGCGATAACCCATGCGCAGAGAATTACCTCAAGGTCATTGGCTATGACGTTGTGACAAAGGATGCAAATGACATTGGCTTCAAAGATACGACCTTCGCCAAGTCTGGTGGGCCATACACCACAGCAAATGACCTTGCACGCTTTATGGTGATGCTTGATGCGGGGCAGAACTTTAGCAGTGCCAACCGCGACCGATTTCTCTCTGCGCTTAAAGCCAATGTATATCGCAAGGGCATTCCTGCTGGCACGAATGGCACGGTGGCAAAATAAGGTTAGATTCTTGAATGGTCTCCTGCACGACGCAGCGAGTGTCTATGACTCAAACGGCAAATATGTACTTGCCATCATGACAGATGGCAGTAGTTGGAAACTAATATCGCTGAGGCTAACTAAGCGGATCGAACAATTCCGCAGCCAGCCATAGCACAAAATACCTATTTTGCGTGGCGTGACTCTTGACGAACCACCCTCCAGCCGGTATGCTTTGACAGAGTAATCCGGAGCAGCTCAGTGGTAGAGCGGGTCGCTGTTAACGATTAGGTCGCTGGTTCGAGCCCAGCTCCGGAGCCACGATGCATGATAAAGACCGATGAAAAATCGGTCTTATTTTATTAAAGCGTATATCGCCCTCTGAGTCGCAAAATTCAAATACCGAGAGACGAAAGAAATTCTAGCAGCGACGAGAGAGCTTGACCTATAATGCAAGCTCAACGAACAACTGGGTAGTGATCCGACGCCCGGTCTGATAGTGGTGTTTTTGACAACATTGTATAGGAGGTTAATGCAGGCTGCAGATCCCGAGACAAAGATAGTCAAGCCGGCTGGTTGGGTGATCAGGTGCGGCGTGGTGTTGGAGCTGTCGAGGTTGCGTGTTGTTGCAAAAGCAGCTGCTGTATCGACAAGGCCCGCCTGTGCCATAAAAACGAGTGACATCATGAACAATTGTGCTATCACGAGTAAATTTGCGCGTCAAGTTTGCATCGAAAGAATCTACCATATCAGGCGGATATGTATCATAAAATGAGGTGAATTACAGTCACCCATAACAACAGTATGAGTGCTATTCTCACCAATATGGTTGATAAGCCGGTGCACCTCTTTTGCAGCCGGTCAGCTTCGCATCGTGGTGAGGATGAAGGCTACCAATGGAGAAAAACATGATTATCGACTTGAACGCGGCTTTATAAGAGTGATCGACTACACGGGTAGAGCAATGTTGCATCCAGGATAGATATTTTGATAGCAACGCTGTATGGTACTAAGACCCATCGCCGCAGAGCGCAAGGTGAGTATAGGGCATAGCGGTTTTGTTCTGAGACGTATGCAAGGCGTTTTTCAGTCGTTCTCCCGAAGCCATTTGCTTCGTTAGCGTCAGGATATCTGCTTTGCTTCGTTGATAACTGCAATAACGTCATCGATCGTTGTCTCGGCACCATTTAGATGTTGTATGTCATGAATGTTAATTTGCTATGAAGAGAACTCCTACCATTACTGATTAATTTAATCAATGATTTACAGCTTGGTATAACTGCTCAGCCTGCATCATTACCACGCGAGCGGTCGAAGGGGTGGATATTCATAAAGTACGCCATGGGTTATGAGTTGAAGTTGCATTAGCTCGTGGGAGCAGGGGCTGCAAGCCGTACTTGCCTGTCAGTCAGCAATCCACGCCAGTGGTGTTTTTACCATAAAGCCCTTCTTCGCTCGCAGAGCCGTCCATGCGCCATGCAGCGTAGGTTTGAGTAATCGGTGGCATCGTCTGCGAAGGGGTAGTGCTGGGCGCCGCTGCGAGTAAGTATCTCATTGGCATGGCGGAGGTGCATCCACCCGGTGCAGCAATAGCAGTAAAGACATCGAGTGGTGTGCCATCTGCCTCTGCTGCGGCGTTGATCATATGCAGAGCAGCAACACAGCATATCTTTGATCTGGTGATGATGTCGTGGCATCGATCGTAGTATTGGCACGAGTACATCACCACCGGTGTCGATGCCACAACCGCATCAGCTCCGTCTCGCGGATGAGAATCTGCAGGTCGAGCAATCTGCTCCGGCTCGATTGAATTAAGCAGATAAACTGGTGCGATTGTCTCGTCTTAGCAATAATATCCTCAAAGGAAGCGCCAGTTGCCAACTTTAGTTGTTTCTTCGTAATTCTCTGCGAGTGCGTCACCAATCTGTCGGCCAGTGATGAGCAAGCTGTTTGTTGCTATCGGCAGCGAAGTTGGTGCACCGACACACAGCTGCAGGCTGCACGGCATGGTGCTGCTGATGAGCTTGCGCAGCATAGCAGCCTGAATACCATCCGAGCCACCACCCATCCCAAGATAGATGATCCGTCTGCCGCGTAGCTTCAGAGTCAAACGCTGGGAGAATCAATAGCAAGCTCAGGTGTGTCCTGTATACAAGTGTCTCACCACTGTGATGAAAGCGCAGCTCAGCGTGGTGTGGACTGCGGCGTCTTGCTGGCGGCTTGGGGCAATAGTGCTGAGGTCTGCCGTGACGATACCTGTCTCGCCTGCTTTGCGCGCTGCTTTGTCGGCAATGTGTGCTCTTTGCAAAACATGCGCAAGTAAGTGAGCGCCGTGCGAGGCTATGATGTTTCTCAAGCCCCTTCAGCAAGGCTGGGCCGTAGTAAAGCAGAGTCGCACGCTGATGAATACCATCATTGCTGAGCCTTGAGCGAGAATAGCTGTACAGGGCCAGGTAGCGTATCCTAGCGCATTGGTCAGTTGCTGATACTCTTCTGGCGAATCGTGAGCGCAGCATACAAGCAAGGCGCACAGTGTAGATATGCTTGGCTGTTGATGAGCTGCTCAATAGCATCGTTATCGGGCTACAGCGCTGTGCTCGCCGAGCGAGGTAGTGAGTAGTAGCGTGCGTTGTCGGTCGGGAGGGTGCTGTCGGTTAAGACGTCGCAGGCTGCTGCCATTTGGCTGTACATAGGAGAAGTGAGGAGTAGAGAACTCTCAGCATTAACATGTCCCGCCGCACCAGCAATATCAAATAGCGTATGCATGATATAGAGCGAGCGCACTGGCTCGCACTGTCCGCGAAAGCTTGCCAGCGTTGCCGCCGGTGCTTCGGCTTGATAAACTGGCCAAGATTGAGTTCTGTATTGATGACATCGCGTATGATCGTTTGGTCTACTTCCGCTTAATTGGCTGAATGTCGGTATACCTGTGCGCTTTGCAGCGAATCTGACCTGAGCAAACGCGCAACACTTCGTCATGATCGACCGAATCAGCGGCATCCTCTCCCATAACGCGCACTCGCGAGCGTTTGGTCTCTGCCTCAGATCGATGAATAAGCATAATGTAGCGCATCACACAGCACTGTGCTCGCCAGGCAAGTTGCTCGCAACCCACTGATGAAATTCTTCAAATTCTTCACGCGTGAGGCGATTGGCGTCGCTCTGGGCGGCGGTCAGTTTGTGATAATTTTCATCGCCGCCATAATATAGATAGTCCATAACGCTGAGCGAGCAGACAGTTCGTTGATATTCTGCGCGCTGATTGGCTGCTTCATCTGCCCCTTGTGACTCTGGCGAGGCTTTGATATTGCTCGCCGATTAGCAGCTTCGCTCAGGAAGCTGCAGGACATCAAGCTGTTGCTCGACATCACGAATTTCCAGAGACGGGTATTTGATGAGATAAAGGTGAATGTTCCATAGCGTGAGTGTAGAGGATTACACGGTGAAATGGTAGCATGAGCGGTTTATAAAGACATTACTGCTTATATTGAGAATATGACTCGCCAGCGCTGAGGATGGCCAAATAGGTTCTTGACCGTGACAAATCGTACCCTTTGCTTTTGTAATGCATCGAGGATGCACGGCACGGCATCGACACTGGTTTTGTGGATACGTGCATGAGAATAATCGCACCAGGTGCAGCATTGGCAACGGCATCGGCTGCAGATTGCTGCATCGTGATCGGCCCAATCACGTGTATCGATTGACCACAACGCTGGCATAGTAAGTTGCCGAGCTGCGCGCACTGCGCATTACCGCCATATCGCGGCGGGCGGACCATTGTTGGCGTCACGCCAGTGGCTGCGGCAACGGCGCTGTTTGTACTCAATCTCTTGGCGGATGACAGCTTCGTCGCGCTTTGGGGAGGAGTGATGATTCCACGTGGTTACCTCACTTGGTGTTTGCGTTGAACTGCTTGCTGGAAGCGCGGCACTATACGGTGCAAACTATTTCGCCCCACCACGAAGAAGGTTGCCCTGGCGTGGTAATGATCAAGATGATCGAGCAGTGTTCTGAGTATATGGCCCAGGCCCGTCGTCAAAGGTGAGTGCAATACAGCGATGGCGCACAGTCGGTCGATGATGATAATGCTGACGGTGGAATATCACGCTTCTTGGTGGTTGGGTTTTGGGGTAAAATGGCTGAGCTGCTTGATTGGCAACTTGCTGACAACCCCATCAACACCAACGCCAAGTGGAGTATTTATCAAAGAGAAAGCCAATTGTTTTTCGGTCGTGTACCAAAAGTTCGTGATAGATCTCTGGAGTATCGACTCCCGCTACTTTTTACTGGCTCTGCATGTGCGGGTAGTGCTGCTGCACCTGTTTACGCAGAGCACAACAAGCTCATTTGTCCCTGTGACTGATGTATCAACGAGGGCAGACGATGTAATTGGCTGGCCGCTCATTTTCCATCGAATGTCCAGTGGTGAACCGTGTTTGGTTGGCAGAGCATGAGGTACAGTAGTACGGATAAACACAGCGAGAGAGATCACCGTGTCATCTTGGTGAATAATACGATACGATTAAAGTTGCTTCGAGCTGCTACATTAGTTGAAGGTGTTTGTTGAGATGGAATAGCATTGTCGATGATTGTGGCAACCGTTTTGTCTATATTGGCAATACCTGTTTGTGGATAGGTAATGATTGTTTGGTGTGATGCCGATTGATGCTTGATGATGCGTGAGCGAACAGCACCACGAGAAGATAGTATGTAAGCGTGTGTTTGTTGATGGTGGTATATGTGTGATGTGTGATGATTTTTGTGATTGTTGGCCATACCAAAGTGAGCAGATTAATAGACTAGTAATAATAAGGCAGAGCCATGTATAGTCAGAGGTTTTGTAGGTGTTGTATTACTTTCAACACCTGAATAAACTTGAGCATCTGTCTCTCCCAATCTTTATAGAACATAGCTATATTGTAGCGCGAACCGAGGTAAGAACAAAATGGGATAAGCGGAGTCTGATACAAAAGACATTATAAAATAGAATATTTATTACCTATGTTCATTGGCAAAATACTCCATTGGGGTATTTTTGCAATGAACTAATATGATAAATATCATTCATAAAAACAAGATACATTGTTACATACCCTAATGAGGTAGAATCCTTTTCTAACAGATGATGCTATAATATAAAAACAAGAGTGAATTGCTTGAGTTAGATATAGTTAAGCTAGGAAAATCTTGAAAAACAACGCTACAGAAAGGAGAAACTATGCGACATCTTTTTATTACACGTGGAATTCCTGGATCTGGTAAAAGCACCTTTTTGCAATCTGCTGGACTTGGGCCCATATACACTATCTCCCGATACTCTGCGCCTGGCGTATAGCAGCTCAGTGATGAATGATGCAGGATGCATCGTTATGCCATATCAGGATGATCAACGGTGTGCAGCAGCTCAATGAGTTGCTTGATATGCGTATGGCATGTGGTGAGCTCATTGTGGTTGATGCAACACACACAACGAGCTCGTACTTTTCAGCAGTATGCACAGCTTGCACAGAAGTATCGCTATAGGCTGCAATGTGTATAGATTTTTGCGGATGTACCGCTTGCGGTCTGTCTCAGAGCGCACGTCAGCGTGCACCACATAAGATAGTCGATGATGAAGTTCTCGAGAAAAAGCACGCTCGATCTCTCCACATGTGTCATAATACCAAAACAATACACACTGTCCTTTACAGCCAGCGGAAGTGAAAAGAGCTTATCGCGGTCATATCAGCAACCGATTAATTTGAGTCAGTATGAGCACATTCAACTCACATTGGTGAGTATCCAGGATGCTTCACCACGCCACCGCGAAAGATGCTGAGCAGCACTATGTCGAACACGATTATTATATCTTTACGAGGTGATCTAGCAGTCATCGTGGCACAGAGAATGCAGAAGTATTGCAGTATGTGTGCGGAGAATAATTTTGTCCGACAGGCCGAGATGTGACGTTGTGAGGGTAACCGCGACGAGTTATATTTATGGCGGTGGCCTCACCAGCCGATAAGAGCGCCAGGGGTTGTAATGGTCGAACTCGAGGCGCAGTTAGAACTGCGCCAATATGGACGACAAAGCGTGCTGTCGGTCGACTTGATGAACTCACGCTGTGCCTCTACTGCATGCGCACAGATAAGCGAGTATTTGTGAGCCGCTGCAGAGCAAGCAGTCACCAGAGAATCCTCTGCTGCTAGCAGCCAGCAGTATATTCGCGGTGGGGCGCTGCCGATCAGTTGGTGCTATTGACGACGCTGTTTGCCTCACACCTCTGATAATGTCTATCAAGTGCATGGTCATCGCAACGCTCAGAAATCTATCGCAGCGTGGTATAATCGCGGTGCTTTAATCTCTCGAGGGCGACGCGGAGCTTTGGTGGCGGCGCACTACGAGGCGCTCGCCAGCACGCCGAGAAGGGGCTGGTCGGTCGTTGAGATAAGCAACCAATCGGCCGAGGCCTCTCACCCAGAGAACGCACCGCTCATCCACAGCCTGCGTACTAATAACCGCTGATTAGCGAGCGGTCACCGCCGGGCAATATCAGCTCATTCCACTTTAAACCAAAGGGTGTTTTATGATAAAAATGGACAGCACAAACAGTGCGCGAGCTCGTGGACTATTTGTGAATACGCTCACTACATGATGAGTGTGATTCGTGCCTGTGACAAATTCTTCAATGTTGGTGAGCGATCGAGAAACTGAATTTGCTGCGCTCAAAGATCAACTTGTCTTTCCAGTGCGCGCCTGGGTGAAGGAGATTAGCAATATGCTTGGCGAGCGGGCTATGATGCGAAGAGCCACTGCAGGTGACCCTCGTTTTGCGTCGAAAGACAGCAACGGAGAGTGATTTTGCCGGATGGTTTCGTCCGCTTATTTTTGCAGCGCTATGGTAAGCATGTCGATGCGATCTCGTCAGTATCTTGCCGAGCACACAATGTAGTGTTTGGTCTGCGAGGTGATACTCCCGACAGAGAATCCATACATGTGAGTGCACAAGACCGGATTGTTTTTGCTCGTATATGGTGCATCGTAACCGGGAAAAATTTGCCGCAGTTGACCGGTTGAGGTGTGAGCGATTTGCGGCTATGTTTGGCATGCCAAACCAAGCGGCTTTGGTGGCAACATTCCAGACGTGGGAGGAATTTGGCGGCGTGGTGTGAGTGAAGTGCAGGGGCTTGACTATCTATATGATGGCGTACCGATCGAGGGGTTTGTGGATCGAAGATGCAGCACTGGCAGGTCAGCCAAGCTTGATTATTATTCATTTTGGAAGCGGATGCGTGGTGTACTTGATGGACCAAAAGGCGGGGCGCAGGCCAGCGTGCCGCTGCCCCACCACATGCGTCCCGAGTACGCAGCGCGTCACGTTTGCCTATATGCGTATGCACCCTACTGACGCGTTGGCGCAGATGTCTATTATCGATGTTCGTCGCGCTGGCAGCGAGAGCAAGAAAACCGTATAGTCGTATTACCAGCCGGCCCTTCGCGGTATAATAGAAGCATGAAAATGACTCGTTGGTTGGTGAAGCGGTGGCACCGCGTTGCGGCGGTAGTCGCTGCTGTGCTTGTTGGGCTGCTGCGCTTCGCCTTGTATCGGCACAAACAGGGCGGTGGGTCGCTACCTGATCGAGTGCAAGACTGGATAACGCTGAGCTTGAGCGTGATGATCGAGGCACTGCCATTCGTCATGCTGGGGATCTGCATTGCAATTCATAGTGCAGGTGTGGCTGCCGGCCGGGCACGCACCCTATCTCGCCGCAGCCATTATTGCGCCGAGCTTGTTTGTCGCTCCGTGGTACTGCACTGCCAGTCTGTGGTGCGGTAATGTCCTAAGCGCGCAGCCTGTTAGCAAAAAGGGGCTTACACCCAGTGAAACTCTCGTCTTTTTGCTGCTGCCAATCTCAACCCAGTGACAATCATCACTGCGCGCAGCAAGCATTCGCTGGGGATGCAGACCATACTATGGGCGCGAGTGCTTGGTAACTTTATTATTGCTAATCTTGTTGGCTGGGTCTGCATCGCCCGGCGGAGAGTTATTGACCAATACGTTTGTTGCTTCGTGCCAGGCAGATCCATATGCAGCAGAGCAAGCGAGTAGCAAGCCTTGGCGATATTTCGACGTGAGGTGCAGGCGATGCTGCCAGCCTTGGTAGTTGGTGCAGGGTTAGCGGGTCTTGTGCAAGTGCTAGGTCGCGCGCGGTATTGGTATCGCTGGGGAGCCAGCCAGTGGTCGGTGATTGCAATGGTGGCGTTGGCATTTATCGTCTCAATTTGCTCTAATGTTTGATGCGTTCTTCGCCTTGGCATTTCGCCAGACCTTTATGACCGGGGCGCTTGTGCGGGTTTCTTGACCTTTGGGGTCCCAATGGATCGATATCAAGATGCTGAGCTTGCTGCGGACGACGTATCGGCCGAGTGTACTGCTTCAGGTGAGTGCGATCGTTGGGTTAGCATCGATAACATTGGGATTGGTGGTGAATTATGCGTTTTAGGCTGGTCTTGTCCAGAGTTGCACGGCAACAAGGTCATATCTCCTTTCTATCATTGCCGTGGCGACGCTGTGGCTAGCCGCGACTGGTCGTTTGACGCTCTATATTCATCAGAGGTATGTCGTTTTTACGACTGGTATGAGCAGTGGTGGCTCTGGTGATGGCGAGTGCGAGTATTATTACGCAATCACGTACCCACCAGCATACACACTTCGTTTGGTATGCTAGTGTTGCTGCCTGTGTGATGATATGCGTGGTCGCAGAATAGCTGGCTGCTGCCCCTCCGACGGCGCTAACGACGACAACAGCCACGCAGCGCGGTATCAACAAAGGGCAGCAGCTCAGCTGTCTGCAGAGAAAGCTATCGCACGCATCTCTCTTTGCTCAGCGAGATTATTCTGCAGTCTCACGATCAAAAGAATGGGCAGGGCTACTTGCCCAAACGCATGACAGCGCATTTTATCGTGGCAAGACAGTTAATTTGACGGGGTTCGTTACGCCAGATACAGCGGATTGCAAATTTTTATGTATCTCGATTTGTCGTGACGTGTTGTGCGGTCGATGCACAGGCGGTCGGCTGCCAGTCTATGCACCGGGTTGGCGTGAGCGCTACCAGCCCAATAGTTGGGTAACGGTAACGGGCGACTTTTGCCGCGCATCCACAGCAACATCGTCAGCAGCCGATCGTTGTTATGCCGCGCTCGATCACGCCAACGACTCAGCAAAGGAGCCGTATGGAATACTAGGGGGCTGGCGCTGGATATGCCAGCGGAGGCGATTTTTATTCGCCGTGATTGGATTATTGATTATACTGAGCACACTCATAGCACTCAGCTATTTACAAGGCCCACGCGTACGCAACGCGGTACCTCGTGAATGATCCAAATATGGGCTACCAGACGCTCCCAGTTGGAATTCAATCAGCCGGTCAAGCCGATAGAACCCCATGCACTACTAAATCACACCTCAGGCAGACTTTACAGCTACGACAAACAATGCAACTGTGACGATTCAGTTTCGGCAGCGTTTGCTTAGTAACGCCCAGTATCACGTGGCACTGCTCAGATAACGGGTGCTTCTATACAGCAGACCAGCACGCCAGCTACCGCTTTTGATGTACCGCCAGCACGTCTCTACTATCTCAAGCATCATAGCCTTGCCGAGACAAAAACGGAGTTCTATGCCGCACAATCTACGGATGCCATCGTGCAGATGAATCTGGCAACAAAGCATGAGAAGACACTCTATCAAGCAGCACAAATTGTCGAATATGCAGTGGTGGGTTCTCGCATCGTTGTCCACACACATGAATGATGCGAAGATTAGTGAACTACATCAGGTTGATGCAAAAACTGGTGTTGTATCGCCACTGCCTTTGCCCGGTAAAGGTGTGGTGTCTCGCCTGCAGTGATAGATAATGGAACGGTGGGGTATCTCTTTGCAAGGCGGATAGCAAAGACAAGACTAACAATCTCATCGTGCATGATATTGCGGCGCAGCGCCACCACTATGCTCATCTTAACAGGCAGCCTTTACTAGTGTAGGATTGCGCCCAGTATCAGTGGCGCAGCAGTTTATGGTGCGAACTCGGTGACGACTACCGCTTGTTGACCCGACTGGCGAGCACGCTATGCAACCGCTCGGCCAGGCAGCGGTACTTGGCGATGTATCATATGATGGCAAAAACATCATGATGATGAAAACGGGGGAGGGTATTTTGCACTCAATCTAGAAAAATAGCAAAAATCGCCTATTACTCACCAACAAGGAAACGATGTCATATCATTAGCTGCATTCTTACACACCGCAGTGCTATAGTATGGAGATAACAAGTGTTAATCAACAGCACATATTGCAGCGCCAAACAGTGCTTACCCACCCCACTAGGCAAGTGATTCATCAGACAACACCACCGGCATATACAACAAACATCACTGTGTCGCCAAATGATCAATATACCGCCATTGAGCAAAAAGCACCGCTGGTAGCTCCACCAAAACGCATATTATTGATAATAAAACTGGCAGACAGTATACACGCTAGACAGGGAAAGCAGTAGTTTGGCTCACAGATACTACAGTAAATAAGACCTCAAACAACTGTAAACTGGATCTTGATAGGAACTGTATCTGCGCTGAATGATGAAAATATATAATTGGTGTTTGCACAATGTTCCGGTATACTATAAAAAGATATAGCGTGAAGGAGATGATGCCAATGCGAATGCGCGACAGACGACCAAGTGACCGCCCGCAGAGGAGAAACTTGCGCGAGATGGAGCGGCTCGCCTGGTGACCTCGAACTCCTTATGGCGATTATCGGCAGCGGTATTTGCACAAGCTGACGTTGGCAAAAGTGCGCGCTGTGTACTTAAAGCCCTGCGTACACACACGGAGGTGATCTAACTGCAGAGAACTCTCCAAGATAACTGGCCTTGGTGCTGCGAAAAGTAACGGTGATTCTTGCAAACTTTGAACTAGCGCGGCGCTATTTGCTCAAAAGTGACCAGCCTATCATTGATAGAGCCGAGCAAAGCAGCAGAGCAACGCTCACCGATATTCGCGACAAACGGCAGGAGCATTTTGTCTGTTTAACGCTCGATGGGGCACATCGCGGAGTGCTAAACGCACGATTACCATTGGCACACTAACTGCTAGCTTGGTGCACCCACGAGAAGTACAGATGCGATTGCCGACCGAGCGGCGGGGACCATGTGGCGCATAATCACCCCAGTGGGCAGCTCATCGCAAGCCAGGCCGACCGGGAGACGACGCAGCGCCTGGCCGAGGCAGGTAAGCTGCTTGGCATCCAGTTGCTCGACCACCTTATCGTTACGAAACACGACATATATCGATCATCGCCGAAACATAAGAATGATCTGTTAGCACTCTTGCAATTAGAGTGCTAATTGGCTCTACTAAGACAGATATGGCGAGCGAGATTATTATGAGGTGTTGTGTTGCCAAAAGCGCCAGCGATGATGACATCAAGCGGGCATTCCGCAAATTGGCATTAGTACCACCCAGATAAAGCGGGTGGAGTGAAGAAATTCAAAAGAAATTCAATGAAGCGTGAGGGTCCGAAAGATAAGCAAAGCGCCAGCGCTGTGACAATCGAGCCATGCGGGTGTTAGTGGCGCCGCTGGTGGTAGTGGTGGCGCTCATTCATTCGCTGGCTTTGGCGACTTTGTGAGGGCAGAATATCCACTTCGACTTTGGTGATGGTGGCTTGGGAGATATCTTGGCCAGTTTCTTTTGGTGGCGCTGCTGGTGGCAGTGCAAGCCAACCCATCGCGTGGTCGCGATGTAGAGACGAGTGTGACGCTCGAGTTTGAGAAGCGATCTTTGGCAAAAGAGTTTCGCACTAACGCTCGACGACGAATGTAGAGCACTGCCATGCGTAGCACTGCGTCGAACCCGAGCTCAAGCCTCAAGAGCTGCCCAGATTGTAAAGGCACTGCAGCCAGCGTGTACGGACGATGAACACAATGTTTGGCCCTATTCAACAGGCTGTAACGTGTGAGACATGTCAAGGCCGGGGTCAGATTCCTGAGAAGGCCTGCTACAGTCTGCCAGGGTAGCGGTGTGCAGCGTCGTGAGCAGACGATTACAGTCAAGATCCCACTGGCATCGATAACGGCTCGACAATTCGTCTCCGTGGTCGTGGCGAAGCAGTCGGTGGTGGCAGTAAGGCGATCTATGTGCAGGTGCGGTCAATCCACACAAGACGTTTAGCCGTGAAGGTGATGTGATCTGGGGAGGAGCATATTGGCATGGCGGATGCAGCGCTTGGTGCTGAGCTTGACGTCAAGACGGTCGACGGGACGATTACAATGAAGGTGCCAGCCGGTACACAATCGGCACAGACTTCCGGCTATCTGGCCACGGCGTACCTACACATGAGAAGCGACAAGCGTGGGCCCCATATCGTAACAGTAGTGGTCGACACCCCAACCAAACTAAACCGCCGCCAGAGGAAATCCTCCGCGAGTTTAATGACGTTAGGGCGGAAGGGATATTTTGGGCTGTAACCCTAGATAGGTACTAGTGTACAACCAAATCCCTTGTGATAGAAGTTTAGTTCTAACGCTCGCCGGATAATGTAGCTTTACTAAATTATTTTAGATTTGATGGCGTAACGTGGTTTTGTCCACAGTGCTCAAATATAAGAAAGAGTCTTGATTTATACGGTGGTTTATTGCTAAAAATATCCCTCACTATGATGACGAGCTATACTCTCGAGGATGGTAGACCACTTCCATCACTGATATACAGGTGGAAGAAGCTCAGCGTATCAGAATAGCTCTGTCGATATAGATCCTGAAGTGTTCGAGGAGAGTATCGAGCTTGTTGAGCGATCACCGAAAGTTGAATCACTTGTTCCCGATCAAGAAAGCAGAAGCGGCACTATCGTCTGATTATAGGTGAGTACCCACATCTTTTCAGCAAAAAGTATCCGGTCATTGAGAAGTATTCAATGAGGGAGTTATACAACCATGCAAGATACTGCAGAAACGCTGATGTCTATGCGCTGGGTCTATGTCAGGCCAGAGGACAGTCTATCTCCAGGCGATTGAGGCTCGCAACCAAGAGGCGAACATGAAGTAGCGATGAGGATTATGAAAAGCAGCAACAGACCCAATAGCAAGAGAAGTAGCAGCACAGCGTTTTATGGAGATAAATATTACGCTCTATGGTGAGCCAGATAAGACAACATATGAGTCATTACTCGGCGAAAAATTGCCAACATCTTTGCATAGCGTAGTCAAAGTGCCGAGATAATCTTTCAGAGCTTCGGAATCTTCTTCCAGAAAATGTGTACTAGATGGTACACGTGTATAAAGATCGATTTTGTCCATCTACTGAGAGACATGAGATGGATGAACGGGTTGTTCATGGATTGTACGACAATATGCTTCGACATGTTGATAGCTATGTAGAAGTGCATAAATCAGAGAGCTTCAAACAGAATCACACGATGAGACGGTTGCAAATCCCAGCCGACACACCTTCAAGATATCTTTCGGAATATCTTTGACTGAGAATTCCTTGCGTCATCCAAAGAGGTTGAAGAAGGTAGACAGACAGGTGATATTCAGGATGCACAAGCTGTAACAGACTGGGACAATACCGAGACGAGAGATGTCGAGAAAGATATGGATTGGAAGGTCGAGGTGACAGAGGCAAAATCAATCAATGTTGATCCCGGACACAAGACATATTAGGAATACCCCAAGACCGAGAAGCTATGTCTGTTAATGAAGTAAAACGGCTAGCAGTGCACGAAATAGGTGTGCATGTCTTTAACGCGAATGACTGGTGGTTCGACAAACCTTGAGCCGCTCGCACAAGGCTTAGCTGGTTTTAATGATACGCAAGAAGGGCTTGGGAAAGCAATGGAGCATGCCCTTGAAGGAGAATATCAAGAAGCTGGTATAGATCACTATATTACTGCTGGACTTGCTATTTTGACAACAAGGACTTCAAAGGCGCTTATGATGTGAAGTGGCGCCTCAAACTTCGCGAGCCTCAAGCCTGATCAAATACCAACACAAGCACAGACTGACAAAGCTAAGCAATGGGCAGCAAAACACAACGATGCGTATCTACCGGGGTACTGATGACTTGCACACTCTTTGAGGATCTCTGCTATTACAATGGAGTGCAAAGAGGTCTGGGAATATCCTAGAGAAAATTTGTGGTGATGATTTGCAGCCGAGTTTATGACACTAGCTGGTAAAATTAATACTTCGAAGAAGCACCAGAGAAGTCATACCTGAATCACATAGTACTTAGACCAAATACGAGCAATGAAAGTTCAATACATGATAAAAGTTTAAAGATAGCAGGCGTTAGTATACAACCATGGGCAAGAGGTGGACCTGGAGCAGTGGTTTGATAATTACAAATTGCTTCACCTAGCTGGCTGGACATGCATAGCCAGGAATGTACAGCACGTGAATACTCTCGCTTATGTGCGCGATCAGTGCGAGAAACCTTATGCGGATGAATTAACTACACAGGCTCTTTTGCAAAGACCCGATATTCCAAGATATGATAATAACTCACTTTTGCCGAGGTATCATGTTTTACGTATAAACCTTTCGTAATTCCTGAGCGATTAAAACAAAAGCAGTTTGCAATTTTGCCTAGCAACGATATGTACGCGTTGGCTCAGAAGTTTCGAGAATAAATCGTGGTTTTCGGCGTATTTTTGCAGAGCGTCTTTATATTCCACCACATAAAATACACCCATGGCGAGAAATGTTATTGGATGAGGAATATTTTTCTAGACTCCGTAATGGACGCAGTAAGATTGTTTTGCAAGATGCTGCACTTGGTGGAGGGAAGGGGTCGTTTATTGTCGATAGCTTTGAGTCATTTTGTTCTGCAATAAACACGATGCAAAATAGCAATGGTTTGGTTGGTGAGGTAGTTGTATCAGACTATATTGCTGATGGCCGTGATTGGTCGGTACAGGGCGTTTGTAACGCGCTACGGGGTCTTCATGAGGGCCAGTGCAGCGACAGATTATTGCAGACCGAGATTTATCAAATACAAGAGCATTCCTGGTACTGAGAAGTTTTGTGGTATTGAAATATTAGCGATGATCAACACACATGGCAGAGTGGTCAACTAACGAAAAATGCGCGCGTCATAGGCCAGGAATTATACGACAGAGGGTATCGTGGTATTTTTGGTGTTGATTCTTTGGTGACGGATGATGAAGTGTATACTATCGAAGTTAATGCACGCATTACGGGTGCTACACCGCTTCTTACAATGAGCTATAATGCAAGCAGCATATACCCTTCTATCTTCTTCATATCTTAGAACCAACGAATGCTGGATTATACTATTGAAGACAGCTCATACAGTAATGACTGTAGACGATTGCGCGCTGATGGTTCTCCATCAACGAGACATTGAGGACAGGTGTTGCTGACAGCCCCTTTCAGTCGGGATTATATAATGAAAAGATGCAATCCATAGACGATATAATGTCATTTGATAGGTCTTCCGCAAAGCGAAACAGGCTTTTGTACAGGATTATACAAGGAGCGAGAGGAGGTCTATTGCGCCAGGTCTCAGTTAGCGTCTATATTTACTAATTTTCCGTGTAGCAGTGGATGAGGAGGGTGTGCTCATGAGAGAATCAAGAAATATTATTGATATAATTGAAAATAGTCTCGAAGTAGAAATGTGTCGCTATGAATATGGAGCAAGAGAGCACAATAATATCAAAAAGCAGACTCTGTCACGGTATGGCACTACTTCTCGATTACTAATGAAGGAGGCGCTCCGAAAAGGGTACCAGGTCACAACAGTTTCCAGGTCGTTTAGCAACATCACATGTGGTGCGCTACTGTGAAAAGGACTGCAAAGAGGCTTTGGCACTATAATCTTGGCACTGCACTAAACCCTTCATATGCAGTTCAGGTGAATGAGGACAAAGATCTGGACGAATAACATATTACACCAATCGCATATACAAATACCAGATACATATCCATTACAAAATAAATGAGACCCGAAGACGTGGTAATTGACGATACACTTTCGAAAAATGTTAGAGGCTTGGTGAGCTTCTTTGTTGTCAAATCTGCTACAGCAAACCACAGCAATAATAAGTTCTTGTTAACGCTGGTGATGAAGAAGGTTTGCTTCGTGCAGTACACCATGTATATCCAGAATAGTGGCGTGACAACCTGATATAATTGAAACCAGCAAAGTGGTTTTTGGGCAAGAATATCGCTCGAGTGTTAAATAGTCATTGCAGTAGCATGTCGTCGACCACCATATGTTGCTGGAGATGGAGTGTCAACGATACGAACCTTGATAAGTAGAAAATAATAATTGCTCAAAGTATGACAACAGACACGCTAGTTTAGTAGCAAAAATAAACATTGAAGATGTGTCGAGACATAAAGGTACTTACTTTGCAACAAGTTCCCGAGAAAGGTCGCTGTATTTGAGGTTTAGATACATTGAATCTGAGCAGGAGGTGAAGCAGTTGATGTCAACGAGTGTATGTGTCTGATGAACTCAAAACATGGCAACTCAAGCCAGCATCAGCGTGTTTTTTGGTATTGTTGGTATTGATATTGTAACGGACAATATTAGTGGCGAGATGGAAATGATAGCTAAGTGTCGTAAGAGTGAAGGCGTCTCCAGATACGAATGCACCAATTTCCAACAGAAGGCAAACTCGAACGTTAAAATAACTATTTCATGCTATTGAAAAAACGGCGCATCCTATCGGCAAAAGATAGTTATGATTACCGAGCGAAAAGGTTGCTTGCCTGATCTTGTTAACGAAAATTTAAAGCTCGGATAGATACAGGGCAACAGTCTCGTCTATATGGGCAAGCGATATTCGCTGATAAGACAGGCCTCTATTGCAAACTATTATTTAAGAAGGCTCCCAGTGTATACTGGTGAGGAGTTGCATTTTTCCGAGTATTCCATGCGCCTTCCTGTTCGGAGTTCGAATGGTTGGTGAGGAACCGCGGTATCAGGCTGTCATTAATGTAAGTTTAGCAGGAAGGCGAGGAAAGCAAAAGTTACACTGCTAGTATTGTGATTTCGGGGCAGATCTACCTGATGCTGATTGGAAGAAATATTTTGCGTAATAAATTCATCGTTCATGTTGCAGAGGGCGATATTGATAAAAAGGCTGAAAAGTAGTGAATCGTCAAGAACTACGCAAAAATGGACCACAATAGAGACAGAGAGCATATAATAAGCAAAATCGATAAAATAATAGTACGAGGTATGGAGTGAAAATCGCAACAGCTCAGTAATGGCAATGTGAACTACTCAACGCTTCGCCTCAAGGAAGAGGCAGAGGCGGGCATAGTGAGAGTGATTAAACACCGCAAATGCGCACGATTGATGAGAAGAACCCAACGGTGATGTATGATGGGTGAAGCAATCGATCAGTATGATGCAATAATCCCCGCATTGCAAGCTATATGACTCGCTATGGCACAGCAGTGGCGCGCCAGCTAGAATGGCGTACCCACGCACGCTTTTGTTAATCGCTCGGGATTGCGATTACCTGCGCGCGATAAACTGCGTTCGGCCACAGCTACTAGCCTGAGGTGGAGTAGCTATCCCTAAGACGGTGTTTAGCCGCAACTCAGCTGATATAGACGATCTCCCTTAATGAACGGTGGTACGCCAATATCATCAAGCTCGCTCGTGGTACGCGGCAATGGTGGTGCTGGCGGGAGACGAAGAAGGCGGCAAAGTCAGTGCTTCAGGCGTTGTACCACCAATGAGGATGGGACAAATATCCTTTTGCAAGAGTTTATTCGTGAGTCGGCTGGGGTGGATATCCGTGCCTTTGTGGTGGGGGAGTCGTAGTAGCGAGACGAAGCGCCAGAGCCTAGATGACGACTTTCGCTCCAACCTCCATATGGGAGGCGAAGGAACGCCGATCCGCTTGACGGATACCGGAGCGTCGTAGCGTTTGCGGGCGGCTAAGGCAATGGGTCTGACAGTAGCGGGTGCTGGACTTCTGCGCTCGAGTCGCGCCATTGGTGCTTGAGGTACACGCGTGAGTCCAGGCTTTGGGATAGAGAAAATTACGACGTGCAATGTAGCCAAAACCGATCATTGAATATATTGAGCGCAATGCAAAGCGGCAGCAATAAGAAGGATCGCGTTGCGTAGCTGCCACCCAAAACGTATTGGCGTTTCATAACGCTTATGTTGGAGTCGGTGTCATGGCATAACGATGGCATGATGTTGCTTGGATGGCTTGTTGGCATGGCTGGTAGTTTTGGCTGGTTTGGTATATGAAGCGAAGCGGCATTTTGGGCTACCAGCACAGGCGCGGCGGTTGGTATGGCAATGGACACAGCTGTGGGCGGCAGGCGCCGCCATGTATGCCGCTCGTTGGTATAGGCATTGACCGATCTCGCTTTCGCTTGCAGTGGTGACGATTGTGCTGACGGTGCTACCGGCTGTGATATTGGCGTGCTGTGGCTCAGTGGTGAGCCAGCGCTCGTGGCGCGTATTGCCGCTCACTGATCTTTGGTGTTGTGGCGACGTATGTACTGTTTGGTGCGCTGAGTAGTCTCGTACCGCAGTTGATGAGACAAGCAAGATGGTTGTAGCAGCGCTGGATGGGTCTCATGCAGCGGTTGTAACGATGGGGTTTGCATGTGCACTTGTTGATGACGCTCGTGGCTCGCGCGAGGGCGCAAACCACATAAGAAAAAGTGATAGATACTTCTTGCGCGATGTCACTGCTGATGGGCTTGGTTTTGCCAATAAATATGTCGTTGATGTGTAGCAACGACCCTCATGGGTCAGCGGCTTCATTTTGAGTGTTGTGATTCGCGTATAACCCAGTAGGTATTATGCCGCGTTCGTTGCGACATTTGCTCACATCATCGAGTGCTTCAAGTGCGCTTCGATACTTTGGTAAGCTTGCGGGCGCTCTCGTCGTCCCCAATGGCAACGGTGTCTGTTAGGCACATACTGGAGCTCTGCATCTTCAACAGTCATGCCAGCTGCGAGCAAAGCTTCGCGAACCTTTGCAAGCTCCTGTCGGTGTAGACGAGTGGGACCGCCATCTTCTTCCTGTTGCATCCTCAGCCCCCAGCATCAAGCACAGTAGCGAGCGCTTCTTCACCACCGACTGCTACGCGGATCACGCCCTTGCGCTGCGAAACTGAAACATCACACTACCACTATCGGCCATGGTGCCGCATTCTTGGTGAGAGACAGTGCCGGACCTCTGGATAGGTGCGATTCTTGTTATCGTTTGCTGTCACCGATAATGAGTGCCAACACCGCCTGCGTAGCTCCTCGCGTACACCGCCTTCCAGGTGCGGCAGCATTTTTATCGTTGATGCGATCAATTGCTCCGCTGGATGTTAGCGTTGGGGCATGTTGGCTGCGAGCCTTCTCGATGGCTGATGCGAGGCTTGAGTTGGTTGTTGGATCGTGCCTACGAGCCGCAATGGCAATCATATTGCTAAACGTGTGCAAAGGCTGCGCCGCGCTTTGCATCAACCACGGCCTTTTGGCGATGGGTTGTGGCCCATTTTACTGTGTCCAGACATGGGTTCTCCTTAATTGTTCTATCTTTCAACTCATTGTAGCATATTGGGAAGTTGTTATTCTACGAGCGAGGCATCGCGCAGCGGCAGCCAGTTGCTCGCCAGAGCCAGCCCGCAGAGGCCAATGAGCACACACTATACCACAGCGCCACACCCCACCCTTGGCAACGCGAAATCGAGCTGCGCCCAGGAAAGGCGGCATTGCTGGACAACCCACAGCATTGCATCGAGCAGCCATTGCGCTGGTGCGCCAGGCTACTGTCGCTGCTGCTGGCCGCGCAAGCGCCCCAACCCCAGCAATGCATGTGAGAAGCATCGCCAGCGGCACCCACGGCACAATGAGTAGATTGTTTGGCAGCGCCACGAGCGATAATTGTCCAAAATGCTGCGAGGCTAATCGGTAGTGTGTAGCAAGTTGTGCAGACACTGTACTCACCCAAGACTTGGCGACCGATCGGTGACTCTACCGCCCGAAGAAATAGCGCTGCAACAGCGGTGCAAGGATCATCACTCCAGCGAAGGACGCAAAAGCTTAGCTGCCAGCCAATATCTCCCCAAACGCCAGCTTGGGTTCCATAGTACGCAGCACTTGCTACTGCTAGCAGTGTAATGAATTGAAACGCGCGGCCATGAGGCAGCCCAAATGCTGGAGCCCTCCAGCCACAGGGCCAGCAAGCGCTGGCATGCGGCCTTCAGCTCGGTGAGTAGCAACAAAGCCAAGGGACGAGACTTGCACTGCAAGCACTGCGAGGTGGCGCGACACCTTGGCAAACAAGCGCCGAGCGAGGCGCGGACGAGGATCGTGAGGTTGTATCCGCTTGCCACAACGATATGGGTGAGCCGGTAGTACGCGTACTTCTTGGATGTCGTGTGGTAGGGCGCTTTTGCCACAAGGACATGGCCACTGCCAAGGCGCCGCTGGCTCGTGATTGCCGTGGCGAAGGCGCGCTCAGCAGGCAATCACGTACCTGCAAGAGCGACATCCCGCAGGTTGCGAGCTGAACAATGTGCTCCACATGAGCGCGCTGCGCGACAGCAGCAAAGTTACCGAGCCAGGCTTGAGCTTGCACTCGCACAACCAGCCAGTCGCTGCGATGGATTGCAGGGTTGCCGTGCAGACCCACCCATACCGTGCCAGGTAGCGAGCGGCCATTGAGGCGGATAGCATTCAGCCTCACGACGAGTTGGTTGCGTTGATTTGTATCAGGGTCATCCTGCACCCTGCCCAGTGATTATCGCTACGTGCCCAAACGATGCCGCGTAGAGCGTTGCTGCTGCTGATCACTTCCACCGCGCACCAGGCCAACCATAAGTCCAGCAATCAATATGACAACAAGGCACCACTGCCGGCTTTGGCGCAGTGCACAGCAATTCCCGCCACCAGCTACAACAAGCCACCACCACGTAGCAGTACGGCCACCACTGGGCTAGTGCTACTCACCAACGATGCCACCGCAGCACATTGTGAGCTGCCACGTTGGGTGTAACTCCGCCGTTGCCACCACGTCATTGGTTATCATTAAACTATTGTATCGCTGGTGCGTCAATTTACTGCATATGAATCGCGGCCTTTCTGTCAGTTTCATGCTGTTTACCCTGCTTTCTGTAGAGTGTACCAAGAGAGCTAGAATTTTATGTATTTGTTTTCTCGTGGTGAAATTATTGAATCTTTTTGAGCTTAGCAAGAGATTCTTATACCTTACTAGGTGAGATGGCAAGGTATAATCTCCTCACAGAGGGAAAAAGACGAATTTTGTTTATAGATAGTGGACTTTTGAAGAGTGATGGTGGATCCAGTGGTTGCTCGCTTGACAGTCTACCACGACCAGTGCTATACTCGCAGAGTCTACGGGCCCATAGCTCAGCAGGTTAGAGCACCTGCCTTTTAAGCAGGGTGTCGAGTTCCGAGCCCACTGGGCCCTCCATTGATCAATTAGCAGGCGAGATAGCCTGTTTTTGTTGTATCTGTTTGAAAGCCTAAAGATCCGCATTATAAAATCTTAATTCCTATTTCTCGCTATTGTGTGGTAGAGAACAAAAACTGACCACCGTATTAGTTTGCGCAATTAACAAAAACAATGTGCTTGTGCTTGACCAAGAGGGATTGCTGCGCATAATCGTGGCGAGGAGGAAAACAAAATGCAAACTATGCGGAATTATGCCCGGCGAATCGTTGCATATGGGCTTGCCGTTACCATGATGATACCAGGAATAGCCGGAGCTTCTGCGCTTGGGTGCTGATTCTTCCACCGCTTATTTCGCCACCCCAGTCGCCGCTATCGGCGATTTTTATTTGAGCGGGCAGTGGCGCGTGATGATACTGCTAACAGCAAGCTTCCAGCAGGGCAGCCTATAGTGGCATCTTGCTGCCGCCCATGCAGCGCATGATACGCTGATGATCGGGGCACTCCACACTAAACAGACCGGCGCATGGTGAGTGCAGTCGAGCTGCATAATACTGCGCGTCAGTTTGTACCGCTTAGTGATGTCGCGCTTGTTGTCAGTGTTAGCACAAACCACACCGACCACGTGCCGCGTCAATCTACAGGATATGCACCGCCGCAGTCGTCAGTGCGCCACTATCATCCAGCGGTAGCGGCAGATGGCACAACTCCGCCGCTCTAAGCGTGCCAGATGGTGAGCAAGTCACGCGGTATGATGCGGCGCTGGAGCGATCGGGTACGACTATTGATAAAGCAAGCGCAGCCCGTAGATGAGCTCGCAGGTGCACTCGTCTGGGAGCGTACCCACTGACGGCAGCGGCACGGACTGGGGTATTTACCAGCGATTTTCGGGCACGAGCTGGCGAAGCCGAAGTAACTGTGCCGTACGAGACGCCAGGTGAGCCGTCATTGCAAATTCTTGAGGTCTTGCCTCATCCACACACCTGCGACGCAGCACCAGATAATTGCCAAAAATACGTCAAAGTCAAGAATACTGGCGACCAGCCAATCGACCTGCTGCCTATCGTTTCGCGTAGTGGTACGCCTGGTAGCAATAGTACTGTCGAAATACCGTCTCTTGCAGGGCCATTGCACCAGGCCAGGTGCTGACGATTCGTGCTCGGGCAAATGGTGCGGAGCTTGCAATATTGCGTAGTGGTACACTGTGTTTGAGGATCAGCATGGCTTGGTGAGTTTTTCGCCACATATCGATGCATATAGCGGTGCAGAGCAGGCTGCGCACCAGGGCAGGTCTTGGGCATACAATTCGCAAACTGGCACGTGGCAATGGACAACGCCGAACCCCGACCAAGCCGATAATATCATCACTGATACGCCAGCCTCACCTCATCAGCCATCGGGTAAACCGTGTCCCGCTGGCCAAGAACGCAACCCAGCAAACGAATCGTTGTCGAAAAATAAAACAACGGTGAGAAGCAGATCAAAACAGACGGCCGGTAATGCAAAGGCAGCGCGTACTCCTCTCGCACCCAAAAGCTAACCATCTGCAAACCAGGCCAAGAGCGTAACCCTGAAAACAGGCCGTTGCCGCGCAATATCTCTCACTGGCCAGCAATTAGCTGCGTGCAAGGCGGGGCAGTATCGCAATCCTGCCACAGGGCGCGTTGCCGAGCGCTCGCTGGCGGCAAGGCACCAGCTGCCGCATGCAAAGCAGGGTACTATCGCAACCCAGCGACTGGCCGCTGCAAAAGCTTGGCGCAGCAAACAGTCACCAGCTAACGCCCTGCAAGCCAGCTGAGCGTAATCCATCGACCAATCGCTGCCGCAAAATCGACGAGCAAGAATAGCAAAGCACCAGCCGCAGGCTACGCTGTTGAGCCAGTAATAATCGACAGACAGAGATCGTCTGGTGGATGATTGGTGGGGTAGCTATCGTGGGCAGTGGGCTATGCTGGCTGGGAATGGCGCAGTGAGATTGGCCAGTGGCTGCGCCGATGGTGCGCAAAGGTTAGAGTCTCATTAGCTATACCATAGCGGTATATAGCAGAATCCTCAGATTCGGCTATACTAGCATCATGCGAATCATTGGTATAGACCCGGCACTGGCATCCTGGCTTTGGTGTCATTGACGCTCATGGTGGCGCAACGCGACTCGTCACGGCGGGTACATTACAACGCCAGCACATACGCCAATACCAGAGCGCTTTGGTGAGATATTCGATGGTCTTACGAGTATTATTGCAGAGACACAGCCGACAATGATGGCAATCGAAAAACTCTTCTTTACGCGTAATATAACCACCGCTATGAGCGTGGCTGAAGCGCGTGGCGTAGCGCTGCTGACTGGTCAGCGGGCGGGGCTGCGGATTGAGGAACATACACCACCCAGATCAAGCAGACAATCACCGGCTATGGCAAAGCCGATAAAAAGCAAGTGCAAGAGATGGTACGGCTCCAACTAGGCCTTCAGACGGTGCCCAAGCCAGACGACTGTGCAGATGCTCTCGCGCAGCGATTATGGCAGCGTTTTATGACGCGGCGGAGCTAGCGATACCTTGATATCTACGTCTGATGAGGTCAGAAATACATCGCAAAAAGGCGCAGCTCGTGTTGTGTGTCAGAGATGAGGAAGGAAATGTGCTAAGATCAGTGTTTTCGGTACATTGCGCCAGAACGATGGTATAATTAAACTATGCAACTACCTCGAGGGAAGACAACAACCAGCCCGGATGGGCAGATATGCCAACTTTGGAGAGGTTCGCCAGTCGAAGCCACCGCGCCGAAGACGCGAGCATAAGCATTTCTTGTGGTTTTGGGAATGAGTAGCAAAGAAGAAGGTGATGGGTGATCCTGACGCCGTTTTTGCTGTTTTTGCTGATTGTGCCGATCTTGACATACCCTATATTGCGCACGGATATTTCTGACCAAGAGCGGCTGATGAACCGTAACAACACTGGTATCGTCCTCAATGATGTCAACAACAAGCCACTCTATAGTGTGGGGCGAGCTCAGCACCGCAATATGGTGAAAGCTGGCTGATATCTCTGACAGTATGAAAATGCGCTCACTGGCTAGTGAGGACAAAGACTTCATAAACACCCTGGGTTTAGTCTAATCGGTATCTTCCGGCAGCCTTCCAGCGCCATGGTGGTGGCTCGACCATGCGCAGCAGCTCGCCAAGAACACCGTCCTCACAAGCGAGCAGACCTTTATGCGTAAATATCAGGAGCTGTTCGTAGCGCTCGCGATCGAGCAGAACTATACGAAGGACCAAATCCTCGAGATGTATCTCAACTCTGTGTACTATGGCGAAGACTCATTCGGCATCGAGGAGGTAGCCAAGATTTACTTTGGTAAAAGCGCCGAAGGATCTCACGTTGGCTGAGAGCGCTATGCTTTGTTGGTGCTGCCAGCCCCAACCGCTTCACTCACCAGATAGCGGGCAGCCAGCAAAAGCGCCAGCAGCGCCAAAAGACAGTGCTCGGCCGTATGGTTGACGTGGGTGCCATCACTAATGAGCAAAAAGACGCAGCGTATGCGCAGCAGCTCTCGTATGCATCGACAGCAAATACCGTTAAGTCGATTGCGCCACACTTTGCCCAGATGGTTATAAACCAACTCAAACAGAAACTATACAGTGCGGAAGATAAAAATGCGTAGTGATAAGTTAATGCGTTCGGGCTACCAGGTGAAGACAACGCTCAATATGGATACGCAACAGATGCTGATCGATAACGTCTCCAAGCAGATTCCATGCCTCAACAACCGTGGGGGACGAACGCAAGCGGTGTTGTGATAGACGTTAAGACAGGTCGGGTGCGCGCACTAGTGGGCAGTGCCGACTCACAACAACCCACAGTGGGGTAATGTCAATGTGGCCACAACGCCGCGCCAGCCGGCAGCAGTCAAGCCGATCTACACTGCAGGAGCACTAGCCGAGGGGTTATTACACCAGCGACAATTTTTCCAAGATAAGCCAACGGACTTTTGGCGGTGGCTACCAACCGCTCAACGCTGACAAACGTTGGCACGCGTGACGACGCGTCGAGCACTAGCGGTCGCTCAATATCCCGAGCGTGGAGATCATGAAGAAGTTTGGTATTAGTAAGTCGGTTCAAATGGCTAACAATCTTGGTATCTCGTCGATTACTCAAGCAACAGGTGAGAAGAATGGCTTGTCTCTCGCACTTGGCTCGGGTGAGGCATCATTGACACAAATGACTAATGCCTACGCAGCATTTGGTAATCAAGGGCAGCAATTTGAGCTGGGGCTCATCGAGCAGGTTAATGACAAATACAACAAGAAGGTTAGCTGGCCCAATGCAACGAGTAAGCGGGCAATTAGTGAGGGGCTTCCTATCTGATCTCAAATATTTTGTCGGATAATGCGGCACGAGCTGAGTGTGTTTGGCTCAACTCTCACAGTGCCTGGCCATACCGCGGCCGTCAAGACAGGGACGACGAATGATAATAAAGATGCGTGGACGATTGGCTATAACCCAGAGTATGCCGCTGGCGTTTGGCTGGCAACAATGATAATACACCAATGAAAAATGGTGGCTCAGACACTGGCAGGGCCAATCTGGCGCAACACAATGATCGAAAACTCTTAGCAGGCCAGTCGAATACCCAATTCTCTGTACCAAGTGGTGTTGTGCAGCGCCCGGTTTGTACGAGCGACGGTGGCCTGGCTACTACTGAGAATGCCAAGGGACATACAAAGAATACTTCCTAACTGGGGCATTGCCAACTAAGCAGTGTAATGTTGTGCGCACCAAGATCGAGGTCTGTAATCTCAGTGATAAAAAGATGGAGTCTATCTACGAAGATGACTTCGACAGTACGAAGTATTCAAAGAACAGCTCAGACTGCTCCACGACGAAACAGCAAATCCGTGTCTGTGACGTTGAGCAAAAAGCGCATCGTACCATCGACGAAAAAGACTTTGACAGTAGTCGTTACCAAAAGAACATTGCAAGCCGCCGGTCGTCAAGTAGTAGAGGGAGCTCTGGCAGTACAGCGACGACAGCGATAATAGCTCGACCATCAACGGTAATACTCGCCGCCGCAATAATACCGGCAACAGTGGTAACACCGGTGGTACGAGTGGTGATAGTTCTGGTACCGGTGGTACGAGCGATGATGATAGCTCTGGGCAGAATAGTCAGAATAATACTGTGGCAATAACAACAACTTCTTCAGGACTAACTTCTAGTACTGAGGAGGCGCGGATGATTGCCTCATATTGTTGGCCGAGTTGATGAGTAGTTTTGCGGGTAGTGTCATCGTTGATGTGCAAGGGGTTGGCTATGAGATAGCGGTCGCAAGCATTACGATTATGATGCGATGCAGCTGGTGAGACAGTTAAACTCTATACATACCACCACATTCGAGAGCAAGCTCAGGAGCTATTTGGCTTTTCGTCACGGGCAGCCAAGAAACTGTTTGAGTTGCTCATCACAGTGCAAGGCGTAGGTCCCAAGGCGGCACTGGCTATCCTCAGCCTTTGGTGAGGCTGGAGCAGGTGCGTAATGCCTGGCTAATGCGTGATGCGGCCTTTATCCAGAAAGCCAGTGGGGTAGGCAAAAAGACTGCCGAGCGTGTGGTGGTAGACCTGCGAGATAAGGTGGGTGTGCCAACGTACATGCTGCTCACGACGCGCCTGTGCAGGCAGAGCTTGATACAAACGACGAAGCGCTCGAAGCGTTGGTTGCGCTGGGCTACACGTTGGCAGATGCCACCAAAGCACTTGCTCATGTCGATACGAGTTTACCCACAGCGCAGCGAGTGACAATGGCTTTGAAGCAGTAAGCCGTGTTGATATCAATAGAGAATAGCATTATAAATTGCCAAAACTCTTGGCGGTGAAGAGATGTTTTCTGTGTTAAACAAGTAAAACGTTACTTGCTTGGGCTAATATCTCCTCCTGTAATTCTTTTTGGGGAGTCAATCATCTTTCTTAAAATACTCATCTCCGAGTATTAGAACCAAACCTTGCTGTTATACGAAGGGATCATACTCTATCGAGAAAATAGTGAGACGTGTAATAGTTGCTGAGGATTTGGCATAATATCAGTAACTTGACATACTGACAACAGTGGAATACTATAGTGATTATTGTGAATAGTACCTCTTTGTTGTCGGCTACAGTGCAGCGTGCTCGTCAGGCTTATCCATCGCTACCATACCATAACACGCAACATATGGATGATGTGGTGCAAATGACAAAAGAGCTGATACGCCTTGTGCCTCGATATACTTTCTCCGCTCAGCAGCAGGAGCTTCTCGTTATAGCAGCGGCCTGGCGACGATGCAGGCTACGACCATGCCGCAGCCAGCGAATACTGGTGCAAAGAAGCATACTCGGTTGCACTGTTTGTACAAGACAGCCAAAGAGAACGGCTTGAGCTGAGATAGCGAGGCCTCTATGCCTTTGTGGAGCGGGCAATTCTGGCACGATTGTCGTACCGCCGCTACAGCGCAGCACCCTTTGAGGCTGTTACTTCCATCTGGCCGACATCGGGTTTCTCTTTGCGGATTGGCAGACATTTTGGCAGGGGAGTATGAATTATCGGCAGAGGAGCAGCCAGATACTCCATGGGTAGAGTTTTTGCAGAGGCAGCAGCGCTTCTTTGCAATGTGTTTAGCAGAGATGCAGACGGATGGTTTGTTACTAGGTATAGCTCCATCTGTTATTAGCCAGTATTGCGCGGGCACTGCAGCAGCATATGGAGCAATTTTGCGCAGTATGCCAGAGCCAGTAGCTCATACTGCAAAATAATACTGCATGCAGTAGCAACAATGCAAAAATATGAGATACTAGCACATGGTGTGAAAAATCCTGAGCAGAAAAATTCGGAGAAGCCTGATGTGCAGCATATATCTCGCCTAAGAGAAGTGGCGAGTGTGGGGCTGACAGCCCTGCGCTATGGTGGCGTAGAATATATTGCCCGGCAGGCACGCGATGGTAAGCCGATTGGGCCTGCGCTTGCAGCTTTTGATGGTGGCTGATGTTGCTGATGGGCAGATTCTGACGATACGCCACTGCGCCGTGTAACTGATGGTGTGGTGGACACGGCCGCTGTCGTGCGGGTGATGTATGAGCTAGCGCGCGCTACCCTGAGGCGCGAGCGGGAATTGCTGCCGTTGCACTGGGCAGGCAGCAACCGGCGCAGCCAATGCTTACCACCCTGGCAAAACTGGTGAGGTGACCAAGGGTGGGCGCTACAAACGAGCCGCTAATATCGCTACGGCGACGCTTGCCATTGTAGCGGCACGTGGTAATCCAGGGCGGACGCGCTTCGCAGGCGGTATAGCGGCTGGCATTGTTGCAGCCACAACAGTGCCGCACCTACGTGGGATTGGCGTCAACTGGCAAAAAGTTCGTCGGTTATAATACCCACAGCTGAGGTGTATAGGTACCTCTGTTGACAACTGATGAATTTACCCATATAATAGGACATCTATGTTTGATAAATTTCCTCATTCCTCTAATTCTCAGGTTGATAGTGTACCTGAATCGATTAGCCAATCAAAGGAGCATTATCAAAGGCATTTTGAAGGGTCAGTAGATCGCGCTAGTAAGCTGCTATCCCGAGCTGCCTTACCACCACCCTGGGCACATAGGAAAGATGTGATGGAGGCAGTTGGCGAGCTTGTAGAACTTTGCCCAGTGATGGCTATCCGCGTGTGATCACCCATGGCAAAAAGACCTCTTGTCCTAGCGCGCGGCCTGGCATGATGTGCTGGTTTTGACGAAAAAGGCAGCTCAGGCATATCCGACGAAGGAAGAATATGCAATAGCACTCATGAAGGAAGATATCAAAAAGCAATAAGATTGATCTGACTGATCGTGAGATTGCTTTTCTCGATCGGGCTATTAGGGGTACAATTATGACTGGCTCCACCCCAGCGTGATACACGCGAGGCGAAGCTGCTCCATTACGCTGATATGGCCTATATGACAGCTGATTGGGAGACATTCTGGCACGGTGCCGAGGCATTCCATCACGAGGAACACCCGGACATGTCGTGGGAGGACTTCCAGCAGTTTGAGACAGATTTCGCCAATATATATGGAGTCATTGAGGAATGACTTTCAATCGCTTGGTATTGCTGAGGACGAAATCCAAAAACGATTGGATACTCTTGAATCTCACCTTAAGCGCATTATGGAAATGGATAACCCATGGCGTGGTTCAGCTAAGATTAGTTTGTAAATAGAACAATGACAACAAGTATCTCCTCGCTTATAATAAAGACGAGGAGGTAAAAAAGTGAAAAACTGTGACATTTGTCCATTTGTGGCAGAGCTAAACAACTGATGACCCGGCGGTGGTCTTGCAAACCAGCCGGTGGAATGCAGTGCTCGATCGTAATCAGCTGTATCTTGGCAAAGGGTTTGTGACGCTGCGCGAGCACAAGTCATCACTTAGCGAACTCGATGAGACCGATTGGCGCGAACTCCACGAGGTGATCCGCAGCATGGAGCGCGCAATTACTCAGGCCTTTGGTGCAGACGTGGCAACTGGGGAATGCTTGATGAACAATGCCGTCAAGGCTGGGCAGTCGACTCATGTGCACTGGCACCTCTACCCACGCTATGCTAACGGTACACACTTTGCTGGGGAGGAATTCCCTGATCCAAAATGGCCACGACATCTAGAGAGTGGTGAGCACCATGTGAGCGATGAGCTGTTTGGCAAGATTGTCCTGGCAGTGCAAGAGAACTTACCCTAAGCAAGGAACCATGCCGCTGCAAGGTATATAACAGCCAATATAGCCGGTGCAATTACCATACCCCACTCTTGCTTTTTGAGCCCAATAATAACATCGCCAATTTGCGCTAAAGCTCGCAGCAAAGACAAGCTGCAGCGCAGAACCATGAAAACACAAATGGAGCAACTACCGTAAGCAACCCCTAGTGGCAGTGCTCGAGAAGCGTACATTGCCGCGTAGAATAGCTCGCCATGAGTAATGGTAGCTGAGCGGCTCATCATACCAGGCTTGATGAGTGCAACAATTGCAGCGATGATCGTTGCAATGGATGATAGGGTCGTGATGACAAGTATGACAGTATGCATGAGTATAGTAAACCATATGATGAGGTTGCTATGCAATCTATCCCCACTACCAATGCTATAATAAACCTATGGCAATAGAACGAATTGTTGATACCAGTAGCCACGCGGATGATAGCGAGGAGCAGCGCATTGAGGTGACGCTGCGGCCACAGCGCTTTGCGGAGTATGTGGGGCAGGAGCGGCTAAAGAAGAATTTGCAATTGGCAATTGCGGCAGCCAAGAAGCGTGGCGAGCCGATTGACCATGTCTTGCTCTATGGCCCACCTGGCCTTGGCAAGACAACGATGGCGGCGGTGATTGCCAACGAGATGGGGGCTGGCTTGCGGGTCACCAGTGGCCCTGCAATTGAGAAAGCGGGCGATTTAGCATCGATCTTGACCAACCTTAATGACGGTGATGTGTTGTTTATCGACGAGATCCACCGCTCGGGTCGAGCTGTGGAAGAGATATTATACTCGGCGATGGAGGATTTTAAGCTCGATATCGTTATTGGCAAAGGGCCAGCGGCCCGCAGTGTCCGGCTCGACCTACCACGCTTTACAGTGATTGGCGCGACGACACGGACGGGGAGTCTTGCAGCGCCACTGCGTGACCGGTTTGGGCATATCTATCGTTTGGAATTTTACACCCAGAGGAGATTGCGCAGATTATCACGCGGGCAGCGACTATCCTCGAGACGCGCATCAAGCCAGAGGCGTCGCGATTACTCACGAGGGCGCGCCTCACACCACGGATTGCTAATCGCTTGCTTAAGAGAGTGCGTGACTATGCAGATGTAAACGGTGATGGCATTATTGATGTAGCAACGACAACACAAGCACTAACCCTGCTGGAAGTTGACGAGCTTGGCCTCGACCCAGCCGACCGCAACCTGCTGCGCTCGATGCTCGATACCTATGGCGATAGCCCAGTTGGCCTGACGACAATTGCTGCTCTGACAGGTGATGAGACAACGACGATCGAGGACTTCTATGAGCCATATCTCTTGCAAATTGGCTTTTATTGAGCGGACGCCGCGAGGCCGACGGGTGACACCGAGCGCAGCAGCATCTTGGTCGCGCAATTGAGTAATAGGCATGCGGTGATGAGCCCAAGATATGCTAGCAATATACGCCATGAATTCACAACGATTGCAACGCAATGATCCACCACGGCCCGTCGCCTATGATGTCGATGGTAACCCACTCTACGCCGAGCCGCCCACGGCACCACGCGCGAGCAGCACACTCTACGATGTGAGCGGCAAAGAAGGCGCTCCCCACCACCATGCGCCGCGCCCAGAAGCGAACCTGCCACGGATGTCATCAGAGGTGCGCCGCCGCCATGATGAGATCAGTCATGGCCTTCCCAAATCTCAATCTGAGTGAGCAAGAATACATCATTAGTGTGGTGCGTCGCCACCCAATCGGTATGCTGCCAGCGATTGTTATGTCTACCTTGGATGACGAGCATTGTCTTGGCGCTGATGTTTAATTACGATTATATCTTTGACCTCCTCCACCCGCCAGCTTCTGCCTCTGGGTCGTTTATGTTGCTGTGCATGGCACTTATCTTGGCCTTTATCCTTGGCGGCTAGTGTATCAGTCTGGGTCTATACGCGCAATATGTTTTATCTAACAAATGAGAGTGTTATCCAAGAGATCAGACCAGTATTTTTTTCACACACCGAGCAAACGGTCAGCCTGATGAATATCGAAGATGCCAGCTACAACCAGCGTGGTGTCCTCCAAGCGATGTTTAATTATGGCTCTATTCGCCTCAGTACGGAGGGCGACGAGACGACCTATCGCTTCTCATTTGTAGCCAACAAGCAAGAAATTGCGACGCTCAATAATGCAGTGAGAGGACTTTAAGAATGGCCGGCCAGTGGCAGATGACTATCACTAGCAGACGTTGATGTTAAAAACACCGAGCAGACAAAGCTCGGTGTTTTTGCAACATCTATACGATAGAGATTTAGGTATTATTGCGGTTAGTCTTGGTGTGGTCTGCCTCCCGCTCTAAGTTGGCAGTGAGTTTGTAGCCTTTTGCACTCGTTGTCGGTGGTGCAGTCGGTGCCACCGTAGTGGTAGTCTAGACTGGGCGCTGCCAAAGCTTGTGGCCATTTGATCGGTAAAGAGCGATGGGTCAACCGGAGCGCAGTGTCTTGCTGTCGATCGTGTAGGGGTAGTGGTTATCAAAAATACACTTCTTCCAGGCTATAGTACATTGCGTTAATGGCAGTTTTGCGCTGGTTGTCACGCTGCGTCGCTTCGGTCGCGATTTTCTCACTGAAAAAGAGCCAGCTGCCCGTTGCAAGCAGAGCCGATCACGACGATGAGCTCAATAACGGTAAACTTTTACGTGCCTTCATGTGGTGTTATTATAGCATGCCCATCACGAAAAATGTTTTCAAAAGGCTCGTTGCTGCTTTAACGCTCCATACCGGTAGAGTTGTGGAAGCTAGAGATTATATACAACAACAAATCGGTGATATTGAGGCTTTATCAATACAAATCAATCTCTGCACGGACAACGGCAAGAGATCTCTGCATAATAAATTCTTGAAGGAGAGGGGACGTATGACCAAACAATCGAATACGACACAACTACAGACGACGGCAAGCTCAAAGCGCTTGGCCTCGCGATGGATCAGATTACAAAACAATTTGGTGATGGTGCCATTATGAAGCTTGGTGAATTTCCACCAGGCAGATGTAGCGGTGATTCCGTCTGGCTCGCTGAGCCTCGATCTTGCGCTGGTGGTGGCTACCCCAAGGCGCATTATCGAGATCTATGGGCCAGAGAGTAGCGGTAAGACGACGCTGACGCTGCATGCTATTGCGGAGATTCAGAAACAGGGTGGCACGGCGGCCTTTGTTGATGCCGAGCATGCGCTCGACCTGAGCTATGCCAAGAAGCTTGGCGTCGATACAGACAACCTTTGTGTCGCAGCCAGACAATGGTGAGCAAGCGTTGAGATGCGGAGACGCTCGTGCGATCGAACGCCGTTGACCTTATTGTCGTAGACTCGGTGGCAGCGCTGACACCGCAAGCCGAAATTGATGGTGATATGGGTGACTCGCATATGGGTCTCCAGGCTCGCCTGATGAGCCAGGCAGCCGCGCAAGCTCACCGGGATTATCAACAAGAGCAAAGCAACCGTTATTTTCATCAACCAGATCCGCATGAAGATCGGCGTGATGTCTGGCAATCCTGAGACGACAACGGGTGGTAATGCGCTGAAGTTTTACGCCTCGCAGCGGGTGGATATTCGCCGGATTGGGCAGATCAAGGTCGGTGATGATATCCTCGGTAACCGCACCAAGATCAAGGTGGTGAAAAATAAGATCGCGCCGCCGTTCCGCATCGCTGAGTTCGACATTATGTATAACGAGGGCATCTCTAAAAACTGGTGATATTCTGGATTTGCAGCTACGCACGGCATTGTTGAAAAATCTGGCGCCTTTTACAAATATAACGGTGAAACCATCGGTCAGGGTCGCGATAAAACTAAATTGTATCTGGAAAAGAACATCCTGAGGTTCTGGCGGAAATTGATCAGAAGGTTCGCGACAAAGTGAAAGAAGGAGAAAAACTAACGCGCAGCAGATGCTGCATATCCAGTCGAAAAACATATGGCGTCAGTCGTCTGGTCTTTTGATGATGAGCAAAACGCGTATCTTCGCGAGTTGTCGAGAAACAATGAACCTTGACTTTGGTGAGTTTATCCACACGTGACATTGATTAACGTGACTGAGCGGGATATGCCACGTCTCAAAGCAGCCGCTGCGGCGCTACCCGTCCTCGATAAGTTGGTGCTTGAGTGGAGTTAATTTCCTGCCAGATAAAGCAGGCAACTGTGTTTGGGTGGAGCTGCGCACGCAGAAAACTGCCTGGATGGTTGAGGCGCGCCAGCAATTACCGCGGCACTGGATGGTATTCATCCGGGGCTGGATGTCGATAGCTTTCGCCCGCACATCACGCTTGGTTGCGTCGAGGCCGGTACGCTGGACGACGTTAATATGAGCGCTATTCCAGGGCAACTACCGGTCATCACCGAACCGCGTGCTGCTGCTTGCTACAACGGCGTGCGTATGGCAAGGTAAAAAGAAATCGAAGTGTAGCTGTCGTGGAGTCGGTTTTTACTACAATTATTCGTGATGAAGGACGAGTGTTTGTTGAAAATGAGCATGCTTTTGCCTTTCCGACGAATATTCCCATAACACCAGGGCATAGTTTAGTCTGTCCACGACGGGTCGTCGAGACAATTCGATGAATTGACCACTGAAGAGTTAGTCAGTCTATTTTGAGCTACGTGAGCTAGTCAAGGGCGGACTTCGTGCAGTTGTAGGCGCCGAGGGCTTTAATTGCGCGTGGAACGAGGGCGGTGAAGTCATATGGTCAATCAGTGCCGCATTTGCATATTCATAGTTGTACCACGCACACCAGGTGACGCGGGTATCTATAATTACGATCCACGTCAATTTCTGTATCGGCCTGGTGACAGGGAAGAGGCTTCAGCTGGAAGCACTGAAGGAATTTGTACTAGATATGCAGCAGGAGTTACGTTAGGAAATTAGCAATGATAATTACTGATATTTCCTCCAGGCGCGCAACAATAATCGAGTGAATGTCAGTATTGATGGCGTATACAGCTTCAGTTTGGACATCGCTCAGGGTGATTGACTTAAATCTTAATGTCGGCCGTGAATTGAGTGATGGGGAGTTGGAGGAGCTGCAGAAGAGAGCCAATTTGGCAAGCTGTATATGCGGGCACTTGAATATTGCTTGCGGCGACCACATTCAGTTAAGGGAAGTCAGGGATTATCTATGGCGAAAAACCCAGCCAGCGCTTCGTAAGAGGGCAAACTGGTATGAACAATCCTGTGGTCTATTCAGAGCGAGTGGCGTCGCGAGTGCTGAGTAAGCCCAGCAGAAAGCATATGCTAATGACGAAGCGTTTGCGCGGTGGTGGGTGGAAAATCGTCAGCTCAGCAAAGGCGTAAGTCGGCGTAAAATTGACGGCTGAGCTGACTCGCCTGGCGCAGCACATGCGAAAAAGTAGTAACTGATATAAAGAAACAACACACAGGAGTAAGTGATGCACAATGATCTATGGCAGAGTTATCGCCCAAATGGAGCGCCAAAACAGGGCGAAGGCCTTACCCGCAAAGATTTGACCAGGATACTATCGTCGCGGCAGCGCATGTTTTGGTTGTGGCGGCGTAGTAGTGATGGTGGGTGTGACATATTGCTTCAGCGCCGAGCTGACCAGGTCAAAAACTGGCCAGGCTATTGGGATATTTCGGCAGCAGGGCACGTGAGCCTTTGGCGAAACACCGCTCGATGCGGCGCTGCGTGAGGCTCAAGAAGAGATTGGTATGACGCTTGGTACTTCTCGAGTGAAGTTTATTGGAAGTTTACCAGCGTAAATCAGCATATAGCGAGTTTCACTTTATTTACACTTATGAATACAACGATGAGCCGCTCGATATGGTTGATGGTGAAGCGGCGGCACTGCGCTGGGTGCCGTATGACACATTCCGTCAGATGGTCGAGCAGCCAGAAGATGTGATGCTTGTGCCGCATCGGCCACTTCTATTTTGCACTGTTGATGGAAGAACTAGGACGAATATCGCGCGAGTCATGAAAGAAGATAAAGAGAAAAACCAAAGTAGCAAACCTCACACTGTAGAGATAAGATCACAAACGAGGTTATCATTGAATTTGTAGCATTTTTCGCGATCGAGCGACATAACACGCTGCACTCAGTATAATAAATATATGCCAGCAGAAAACCCTACACCATTACTGCGCTTTCACTGCACAGGTGCAAAAAATGCCGATCGAGTGAATGTATTCATCGATGGTAAATACGATTTTAGCCTTTGATGTGGCGCAGGTAGTGGATTGTGGCGTGAAGGTAGCGAATGCTGACTGAAGCCGAGCTGACTGAGCTACGCCACGAGGGGAGTTTGGTAAGCTCTACGCACGGGCGCTTGAGTACACTCTGATGCGGCCGCACAGTGCGCGCGAAAATCCGCGACCATCTCCAGCGCAAAAACACTGCCACGCAAGTATAAACAACGCAAAAACCGGCACGCTGGTTGAGAAGCCTGCGCTTCACTAGCGGTTGTGCAGCGGGTGTTTGCGCGCCTTGAGCAGCGTGGGTATGTCGACGATGAGGTATTTGCCCAGTGGTGGGTGGAAAATCGCCACCAGAGTAAGGGGTGTCGCGCCGCAAGTTGGAAGCAGAGCTACGTGCTAAGGGTGTTGCACCAGAGGTGATAAACCAAGCATTAGCGCAGTCGAGGCGGACTGATGAAGACGAGCTAGCTAAGGTGATTGCCAAAAACGCTCCCGCTACCCAGACGAGCAAAAAGCTTATCGCGTATCTTTTTGCGCCAAGGATTTTGCCTACGATGACATCCGGGCGGCGTTGGCGAGTGATGAATGACTGATGATAGTTAGCGACGTTCGTCGCTCTTAATTGATTCTCGGGCTTGCGATGGCTTACGGAAGGGGTTGACGTATTCGCCACTACTCATGGCCGGTTGGGTGGCCTTTGCTCGGGCTTTTGGTCTCAGCCTGCGACTGGACGATGATGGCATCATTATTAATCTCAATGATTTGTGACCGATGGATAACCAGCTCAGCATCATTCAAGCGGTGGAGCCATGAGCGCCGGACGATGAGCTGCTGGATGACAAAATTACCCGTCTCGATCGTATAGTCGCTAATCTTACCCAGACGCCGCCCGCGCTTGTCTTGAACAGGCATGCCCAAAGGTGAAACTTGAGCTCGTAGAGGCGCTGGATCTTGATGACGTCGGTGGGGTGATGAGCTCGTCGACAGAGTCGATAATCACTACCAAGCTCACTCCATCTCACGCACATCAGCGAGGCGGAGCAGCATGGTTGTGTCGTTAGCAAATGAGCCGTCCACAGTGTGAGGCAACGATGGTTAAGGTTGCTGGATCGACAAGCGGCTGGGCGAGGCTGCCAACTTTGCCGCCCATTTGTAAGCTCATCACAGGATAGTTGGCGAGTGCAGATCCGAGCAGTATCATATGTGTAGTATAGCATTGCGCCGCAAAAAGCTCCACTGTGGCTGCGCAAAATGTTACTCAACAAATGGGTTACGCGAGGCTAATCGGTAGCTGGCTGGCACTTTGGTCGGACTCGCTGGCGGTTTTGAGTTGCTCGATTTTGATGGTGGTTTGGTCGATGCCATTGGTAGGCTGGGGTGGCGCAGCCTCTGACGCTTTGGAGATGGTGGTGATGAGCAAGAAGATAGTAACCGCTAGGCCGCCAAAGGCGATAATGACGAAGAGAATGATGTGGTAGCGGTGGAGAAATTTTGCTACTGGCGCGCCCAAGCGCGGCGAGTGAGAGATCGCTGTTCATGATCGGAGATATACCTCGATGGTTAATGTGTTGCTAGTGATGCTATCGGGTGCCTGGCCTTTGAGCGGTGCTGCGCGAGAGGTCAACATTGGCAATGCGCATCTTCGTCGAGGCTTTGCTCCACCAAGTACATGAAGGTAAGAAGCTTGCGATACTCGACGGGGTTCTTGACGGTAACAGAGGCGGTGGTGGCTTTGAGCCCCGCATCGCAGGGAGGGATGTCCCCGTCTTGCTGCTGCTGTGATGAACTACTCGACGAACTGCTCGATGAGCCACCCTTGAGCATTGTCATCAGCAAAAGGTGATGTCTGAGATAGCATGCCAGCCTTGCGGGCAAAGTCGTTAAGGTCGTTGATGATCTGATCTGGTATTGGTAGCTTTTACTTTCGGCAGCGATCTTGGAGGCGCGCTCGACGGCATGATGCTGTGTTTTGAGCATCTTTTTCGGTCTGGGGAAAGCTCTTGCAGCTCAGACTCACTGGCGGCAGCTTGCGAGGCAACGGTGCTGGCATCGGCCGCAAAGCCATCAAGCCAGTTGTAGGCCAGCGCAAAGCCACCAGCTCCAATTGCAGTAATGGCTACCAGCGACACTGCGAGGATGATGCGGAGATTTGTCGCCGTTAGCGTGAATTTTTGCTCATTATTGGCCGATTCCTTTCTTGAATGTGACACTGTAGGTTGAGGTGTAGGGGTAGCTGCCAGCGTCTTTGTCTTGCAGGGGTGATGGATCGGAAGTCTGACGCGGAGAAGATGGCGGAGTCGTTGAGGCGGTTGCGTGAGCAATAGCATCGTTGTAGCTGGCGCGGATACCAGCGTGGTGGGGGTACCAAAGGTGGTTGGGTCGATGTTGAGCTGCTCAATAATGACGTTGGGTGGGAGGCGATCGGCACTGAGCTTGATGAGGGCGGGTGTACGATACCCGTTGGTCGAGGATGGCTTTGGCTGTGGTGAGGTTGACCTGAACTCAGTAGCTCACGCTTGACGGATGCATTCGGCAGTTTTTGTTGTGGTTGCGCCTCTACGGCGGCTTGGTTGCGGCCACGCTCGGGCTGCGATGAAGAAGTACACACCGCCGATTTCAGCCAAAAACGATAAAGACTAAGACAAAGAGCACGACATAGCGGCGCAGTGGGTGTTGGTGCGGCTCCCGCGAGCTGCTTTTTATACGCTGCGGCAATAGATTGATCATTTCCAAATCTCCATCACTAAGGCCGGGCCAAGCCCGCAACACTGATATATCGAGGCCGAAACTGCTTTTGTGGCTGCTGAGCTTGCAAAGTCGAGCTTTTTGCCATGGATTAACGACGCGCACCGGCATGACGAGATCGTTAGTGAAGAAGTCACCCATGCCTGGTACATTGCTACCACCATCGACATCGACGATTTGCTCGATCTTACGCTCATCGCCAATCCGGTCGTTATAATAGCGGATCACTTTGCGAATTTTCGGTGCTAATGCGCTAAGGCTTGGTTTGAGTGCTCGGTGATGCCAGCTGGCGTGGCCCAGGCGAGAGGCCGTTGAGCACCTTGAGCTGGTGCGCATTCTCGAGTGTGATGTTGAGATGCTTCGAGATGTCGATGGTGAAGGTGTACCGCCAATTGCCACCCACCAGTAAGGCGGACGGCACTTTTATCCAGCACGGCGATATCGGTACTCGCTGGGCCAATATCGACGACGAGCGTGAGAAGGTTGCCCGGCATCAGCTGTCGAGCACGCGCACTAGCGCTGATATTAGGCTCAACGACTGCCGGGCACGAGTCCCACTGCCTCGGCTGCGCAGGAAACAAGCGTCGACCAGCTGCTTAGGCACGGCCGACATCACAACATTGAGCTGTTTGGTGCTCGATCACTTCATAATCAACGAAGCGAATCGAGCGGCAAGGGGATATACTGATCGACCTCTACCTGGGATAGCGCCATCGAGGTGCGCTGCTTTGGCTGGGATCATGAAAGTCGCGCGAGTAGGGTGCGGCTGGTTGGCACACCAATCACTACGTGATCGCTGCCGAGGTCGCCAATGAGATGCTCGTTGATGAGCGAACTGGCGGCGCTCGGGCCAGGTAGGGTCATCAGGGTTGTCGAGGGATGTCTGGACTTCATGGGGTCAGGTCGAGCGAACCATAGCCCAGTACGAGCCAGCGCTTGAGTCGATCGACATGATTTTGATGCCTGTCTGACCAATGTCGAGACCGATGATTGGTTTGTCGCGATAAAATAACTTTGCCATGATACGTTCGTTTTTCGTCATTATAGTACAGCGATATCGATAAACGCTAGCGTTTTGAGGAGGATTGTCGCGGATCGGTAGACTGTTGTTCGTGGTGTGATAATGGCAGAAAAGACAGGTCGCTGGCCGTGCGGCAGATCACGCCATTGGATAAAGAGCTAATGCGTGGTTGAAACACTGACGGAGAATAGGGGAATCCAGTCTTACTTAATCTGATTGGCCATATTCGATATTGGTAACATCACCGAGGCAGCAATGAGCCCGACCATGCCGCCCATGATGACGATCATGACGGGCTCGATGATGGAGCTGATGCCATCGATCGCGACGTCTACTTCCTCCTCATAATAATCTGCCACCTTTACCAGTACGGTGTCGGTCTGGCCAGTCTCTTCGCCAACAGGCATTTGTGCTACGATGGGTGGAAAGAGTGGATTTTTCGATGATGCTCGAGAGGTTGCGTCCATTTTGACTTGCTCGGCAGCATCATTGAGGGCATTTTCGTAGATCTTTGTTGCCCACCGCTCGGGCAGCATAACGCGGAGGGGACTCCAAGCACTGCCACCCCCGACCCCATCAACGCTGAGAACGTGCGAGCAAAGCGGGCAACGGCGATCTTGGTAATGATATCGTTGATTTTTGGTATCTTGAGAATGATGGTGTGGAGCCAGAGCTGGCCTCGCTGGTGTCTTGACCATAGCGACGGAAGAAGTATATCCCGTACCGACGCAGCAATGATAAAAGATCCCATACTGGATGATAAACGCGCTCAACCCAAGCATAAACTCGGTAACGGCGGGGTAGTTTGGCGTCCGGCCCACCGAGGCCGCACAATGCTCGCCAATTTGCGGAATAACAAAGACCATCAAGCCAAAAAAGGCGGCAAAGTGATAACAATGAGCACGGTAGGGCATGTCATGGCGCTTTTGATTTTGCGCATACTGGCATCTTGTTGCATAGCCAGGCGCTTGAGGATGTCATCAAGAATACCACGCCGCCTCACCCGCGCGCACCATGTTGATAAAAACGGTGTTGGAAAGGTTTCTGGGTGCTCGAGTGCGTCGGCGAGTGCCATACTGCCCTCAACATCGCGCGCAGCAGGTCGCCCGTCACCATTTGGAGGGCTTTACTACGGTATGATCGTGCGCGAACCCATGGCGCGCAGCAGCGGCACGCCAGCCGACACCATGGCACTGAGCTGGCGGGTAAACATTACCAAGTCCTCACTCTTGACTTTGTTGCCACCAAAGAGAGCAAAGCTGGCGCGCTTTGGGCTTAACCTCTTCAGCACTAATTGGTCGCCGAGGCCTTGACGGGTCAGCGGCTGGTGCACTGGCACGATCGGGAGCGTCGATCGTTCCATTGATGGAGTCGTTTTTGTTCGTGATGGCGATGTAGCGAAAATTGTGGCATGTTACTCTTTGTGACGGAGCACTACTTCTCACAGTGTGTTGCTGCGGATTGCTTTTTATTAATCCATCGGTGAGCATATAGTGGCTCATCCCTTCGGCGACGGCTTTGGTCTTGGATTTCGTTGCTGGTATTGCCGCCGATCATCTTTTTGATTTCGCGCGAAGTGCCGAGGACTTCGTAGATACCCACCCGGCCCTTTGAATCCGGTGTGATTACGCTCGTCGCAGCTTACATTTGGGTTTGGCATGCCAGAGGGCGGCGATGGTCGTGTCCGTCGTGCCCTCAGGGTGTCTCGCACCGACGCTTTTGGACGATCGCCTGGGCGCTCAAGCTGGTGGATGACAGAAATTTTGACCCAGTACCCAAGGTGAAAGAGGCGGGACGATTTCTGCGACTTCTGTTTGGTCGGTGCGGCGTAACTCTGGCGGCAATTCGTGCAGAGGCGGCGCGCACGCGCGCGCCCACCACGGCCGCCGCGGTACTGGCGATAAGGAAGTCTCGATCCCCACATCGAGGCAGGCGTGGCAAACAGAAGTGGCGGCGTTGCTAGTGGAGCGTGCTAAAGCACCAAGCGAGTGGCCGGACAGGGCAGCCTGGACGCCAAGGTTGGCTGCTGTCTCGCCATATCGCGGATCTCGCCCACCGCGATAATGTTTGGGTCCTGGCGCAGCAGAGCGCGCAAACCACTGGCGAAAGTCATGCCAGCTTTGCTAAACTGGTTTGGTTTGATTGACGCCGGGGATCTTTATACTCCACCGGATCTTCAATGGTTGAGATATTGACCTCGGGCGTGTTAAGCATCGACAGGACGGAGAAGAAGCGGGCGTGAACACCCTCGGTCGGGCCCGCTCACGAGGACTCATCCCGTTGGGCTCAGGTCGCGCTAACGATTAATAACAGCCAACGAATGACCCCAGTAGCCGAGCTGCTCGAGGTGGCACTGCTGGCGGTCTCGATTCGTCGAGGATACGCATCACCACCTTCTCACCATCAGCGCGATAGGTAGCGTGCTGACCGCGCAGGGCACTTGCTGCTTGCCTGCGACTTTTGACTCTGAAAGCGGTACCGTCCTGTGTGCGGCATGCGGCGTTCGTCTATCTTTAGGTTGGAGAGGATCTTAATGCGGCTTACGAGCGCACCAAGCACATTCTCGAGGCGGCGGTTTACTTCTTCAGGACACCATCAATCCGGTAGCTGTACTTTGCATCGAACTGCTCGCGGGGCTCGACCATGGATATCGCTGGCGTTGCTGCGGATGGCAATATTCCAGCAACAGATTAACCGCGCGCGATTGCGAGTCTACTGCTACCTCTGCTTCGGTCACTTTTTGGTTGGAGCCGTCATCCTCACGCTGGATGTCGATCACTTCCATACGAGCTCCTGCGTTACATCGCCGCGGTGCCCTCAGAGACACTCACAAAGATATTGCTGCGTGGCGCAATATAGATACGCACAGGTATTTGTGCCGATCTCCTTCTCGATGAAGTTGACCTTGGCTTGCACATCGTCTGGGTCATCCATCGCGAGGTGAATGAGCCCATCGGGGTCGATCTTGAGCCATGACGGCATTATACTGGCGGGCGACCCGCTCGGGGATGCGCATGAGATATCGGAGGATTAGTCTCGCAGGATCGGGCTCGATGTGAGGGATGTCAGCAGTAGGTAGCGTAGAGCTTGGGAGAGCACGCTCGTCTGATAAAGGTTATTTTGCAGACAATATCTTGCAGCCGCAATTAGACGACGCAGCCTCACTCACCAGTGCGGTTGGAGTTGCTGGCTGGTCGCAGCGCCACTGCGCTCGAGGAGAGTTTGACGATGGTAGAATCATGATATATGCATAGTACTTTACGCTTAATTGTAGCCGCATGGTGCTTATGCTGGCTGAGGATAGCGCAATATTCGTGCTAGCAGAGGTGAGGGCTGTGCGCTATGCTAAACAGAGCCAGTATGCGTGTTATCTGTCACTGCCGATACATTACAACCTGGGCGGCGCCCTCGGCCAGGTATTGCGTGGTGAGTGAGGTGATCGTGCTAGTAGGGGGATATTGCGCAGGTAAGACAACGCTTGTCAGCGAGGTCGCGCGCGCGGCACGCTTATTTACTGGATGATATCCAGAGTCGACCCTTGCGATGAGTCGGTTGTATCATGGGCGCGATGATATCCAGCTTGCGCATTATGATTTTTATCGTTTGAGGCGATGCAGGGGTGATGCAGCTTGAATTGGCTGAGGCGATTGCCGAGCCTCGCACGGTGACCATCATCGAGTGGGCCTCGAGCGGTGGCGGATGTCGTCCCACCCGATCGCTAACGATCACGATTACTGCGCAGAGCGAAACCGCTCGCCAGCTCGATGTTGAGGCCGGTGGCACCGTGTCAACCCAGCTTCTCCAGGAGGTGTCGGCGTGATTATTTTTGTGTGGAATAGCGCGGGATGAATCGTCGAGCCGCTAACATTGGATAGATGACACTGGTACTCAGACCGAGTTTCTATGAGTGGCCAGCGCCGCACGCTGGCGCGCGATAGACTGGGCAGCATCACGCGTGATCGCTTGACGATCATGGCAAGACACTGGCGGATGTCACTGGCGTTGGGTGTTGCCCGGGCCAGGGAGCTTTACGGGGCTGCGGATTGACCCTAACGGTGTAGCACACCCTGCACACGAGCGGCATATCGGATCGTTGGTGCAGCGTGATGATTGGCGCGCCAGCCTCGCCTTTAGGCGGCTGGCACATGGTGAGGATGATAGCACGTTGTCTTGCTCTCGCACGGTGCCAGCTGCCATTACCACCTGGGCCAAAGAAGTAGCTAGTATGAAAGCGTAAGTGGCAATAAATCGTTACCTCTGTAACAGATGAGACCTTTATGCTCAATGCCAGTTGCGCACAGCCAAAACGCGATACAATATATTAGTCTGGCGATAGTCTAATGTTGATGATGTAACACCGGTGTGGGCTGACGTACGGTCTGATGTAACAAGACAACACACATCCGGAGACAGCGAATACCGCGATAGAAGTACTCTTGCGGCACGATTGGCGTGGCGCTTGGTTTTGGTGGCAAGTACGCCTACGATCGCCAGCAAACCACCAATGGTCAGCGGACACGACAAGAGTGGCTCAGGCCGAAGCAGCAAGCGGGCGATATCGTCCTCAAGGCTGGCGGGACGAGGCGCTACGGATCGAGAACGAGCGCCGCCGCGCCGGCGTGCAAAAGACGAGAGAATCGCTTGACTCGAGCAGCGAGGCAAGTACCGATCGCTGGCTCGGGCGAGCTCGGTCATGCCGGAGCGCGGCTCCGCAGAGAGTGAGACAGGGGTCAGAATGAGCTGAAAGAAATGAGGATCCGCCAGGCGAAAGCGGCAGCAGGCCAAGCTCGAGAAAATCGCTGGCCTCACCGAAGCAGGCGCCAGCCAAAGCTGATGTCAGTGACGTGCAGCGCACGACATCCGCGACTTGACTGGCCTGGTGGATAAACGTGCAGCGCGCAGCGATGGACTGCGCGTGAGCAGGAAGGCCCAGATGATCCTCGTGACGGCGATGGAGCGCATGAGTGGCGAAGTGACGGCCGAGCGCACGGTCACTTCGCCGATGAGCTGCCCGGACGACGATATGAAGGGTCGCATCATTGGTAAAAAGAAGGGCGCTTAATATCCAGGCTTTGCAGCGAGCCACTGGTGTTGATATCTTGCGGATGACACGCCAGGGGATGATTCTCCTAGCAGCTTTGATCGACAGTGCGGCGCCAAGTGGCACGCCCTGAGTCTCGAGATGCTCAAGAAGGACGGGCGGATCCACCCTGGTCGCATCGAAGAGGTCGTGGCCAAGGCAAATAAGCAGGATTGACAAAAGAAGTCGTGCGAGCTGGTGAAGATGCGGCGCGTGAGATTGGCGTAGCTGGTATTCCAGGAGCTGCTCCACCTTTGTGGGTGAGCTGAAGTTCCGGACGAGCTATGGTCAAAACGTCTTGAAGCACAGCACTGAGATGGCCCAGATTGCGGGGCTAATCGCAGCAGAGATTGGGGCAGATGTACGCACCGTGAGATCCTTCTACACTGCTCCACGACATGGGTAAGGCGGTCACACTACAAGATGGAAAGGCAAAGCACCAGCCATATTGGGGCGGAACTAGCTCTCAAGGCAGGCCGGAGGCGAGGCAATTTGCCCGCCATTGAGGCTCATCACGATGATATGAGCTACAACACCTGGGGCAATTGTTGTGCGGTATGCGATGCAGCCAGTGCTGCTCGGCCTGGTGCGCGCAACATGAGCGCCGAGAATTTCCGTCGAGCATGCGCGACCTCGAAATGTGCGACTAGCTCCGCGGCATCGACAGCATATGCGATTAGTGCTGGGCGGCGCAGTACGCGTCATTGTTCGGCCAGAAGTAGTGGATGACCTGAGGTGCCATCAAGCTCGCGCGCGATATCGCACAAGATTGAGAGCACCATGCGGTATCCTGGGCTACAAATCAAGATCAACGTTATTCGCGAGACACGAGCGATCGAGTTCATAAATAGAGTCAATGACTCAACTCATTACAGACAAAACCCGGTCAAAGTAAATTGGCCCGGGTTTTTGCCGCTGATGTGGGTGTGTAGTCAGCGTGAATGCGCACATGAGCTCAAAGTATATCCCCATTTCGTGACGTTGTGTGGCTAATGAGGGGGTATACATCTTTCAAATCGCCTGAGAGTTAATCATCCAGCCAGCTCAGGCTTGACCATCAGCTTAGTAGGTGCTTATACGCTTCTTGTATGAAGGCAGGATATGAATAGATGCAGTGATAGCCTAGGTCCATAAACTCAACACTACAAAAGGGTTGGTGTGGATGAGACGCCCCCATTCTATAGTTGAGATAGGATTAGAGTTAGGATATAATGAAAAAGCTTTTTATTCTGTGACAAGCGGCCGAAGGAAGAAGGAGAGGAGAAATGACTTTTTGAGTCGCAATATAGGATAGCACATAAGACCAAGATGACTGCAAAGGCAAAAGAGTTGCCACGCGAATAAGATCATTAATAGGGGAGGTTATCGTGTGAGCGATATAGGAATTTGCTTTATTTAAGAATGATCTTGTAGCGTGCAAAACACCGATGCTACGATGCAACCTGCGCTGCTGCGGCAACGATGACGACTCTCAGCCGGTCTTGGCACCGCCTAAGTCGCAGCTGTAGAGCGTCAGGGCGGGCGTCTTCTGTCGGGGCTTCGATCTCAACACTGGTTGGCTTGACATCAAATTTCTTGGTTATTTTGTAGTTGTAGCGTTTGCCTTGGTAGTCGGCAAGGATCTGGTCGCCTAGAGCGAGCTTGTCGATATGAAAGAATGGTGATTTTCTGACCGTACCAGGCGTTGGCTGATACTAAAGCGGTGGGCTGCCGACGACGAAGTTGCCGCCCTTCTCAGGGGTTGCCGTGGTCTGGGTAGCGCCACCACGCACCACGATCGAGGGCGAGTTTGCCATTGGTGCCGTACGGGATAATAACGCCGATCTTGGGGATGATAATACGATTGTCTTTTCGCTTCAGGCTTGGCGAGTGTCGCCACAGTGATTAGCTTGGTAAAATGTGGTGCAATAATAGGCGATGTAGTGGTAGCGGCAGAGTACCCCCAATCAACAAAAAGAAATTGCGACAGTGCCAAATATCCAGTTTGGTATCGATACGTGGCAAACGCATGCGCGAACGACGCGGCGCAGATGGCTACCGCTGGATTTGATCATTGCTAGCATAACAACTCCTCATCTCTCTCATTATACGGCACGATGGGCAGCACGCCAATAGCATGACCATCATGGTATCAACGAGCATGGTGTGCTGATCCTACTAGAGAGTGGGATGGATAAAGATATCTAAAAACTAAGTGCTAAATGTCTCAAGATCTCTTCCCGCCCATAGAGCTACTTGATGTAGTATGGAAAGCTAATCACAATCTGGCAAGTGGGGTCAGGGTGCGGGGTGTTGTCTCTGTATGTGATCTGGAGAAATGAGCAATGAGTGAATAACCAAGATACTGGAAATGATGATCCTAGAGATGCATTCGAGCTACCCACCCCAAGCAAGGGTGGCACATGATGGTGCTGTTGTGGCGGGGCAGATTACTACTGCTTGAATGGCTGCGCGAGAGTGAGACTCTCGTCTGCCTCGGCAATGCGGAGTAGCTCGTTATATTTTGCCCGCGCGGTCGGTGCGCGAGCGACCAGTCTTGATCTGCCCACGTAGACCCAACGCGCAAAGTGGCTGATCGTGGTGTCCTCAGTCTCGCCAGGCGGTGGCTCATCACAGTGCGCCAGCCAGCGTTTTGGGCAAGCTGCACGGCTTGGTTGTCTCGCTGGTGAGCCGGTTTGTTTGGGCTTGACGAGGAGCGCATTGGCAGCGTCTTGGTCGATCGCTTGCTGGATGAGGCTTGTGTTGGTAACGGTAGGTCATCGCCCACCAGCGGACGCGGTCGCCAGGCGTTGGCGGGCTGCCAACCTGTCAGTCGCCCTCGGCTAAAAGCCATCTTCGATGCTGACGATTGGGGAATTCGTCGACAAGAGCAACCAGCCAATCGATCATCTCGCTACTGGTGAGAGCTTTCGCACTTTAGCTCATAACGGCCGTCGTGGTAGGAGAACTTCACTCGAGCGGCGTCCATTTGCTGGTATCTGTGCCAACAGTGTAGCCAGCAGTGGTAATAACTTCGCTAAGCAAGGCAGTGGCTCACCCGGTTACCCTGGCAGTTGCCGGTGGTGCACATATACCTTCGTCGCCAACAGTAGTGGGGTAGTCGACCATGTGAGGACCAGCAGGTGTGTGGAATATTTCGGTGCCCATGCGGGCGATGATGCCGCAAAGGTTGTCGCGCCACTGCGGATGATCATAAACTTCTTGGATGTCGGTCGCAAAGCGGCGCCTGCGCACCCTGGGTGAGGACATTCATCATTGGTAAGGGGCTCGGTGCTGCCAGTTGCTCGGCTCATGCCGCTTAGAGCGGTTGCTGCCCAGCATTGGCAACGGCAGCAGTGTGAGTGCTGGGGATGGCATTAACACCGAGCGGGCATTATCCGTCCCATCAGAGCAAGCATCGTATCATCAATCGCTTGCTGGTCGCTCACATCGTGGCCCGTGAACAATGATATCTTGACGTAGACGGCACCTGGCTCACCCTTTGCCAGTCCACTGATTTACCATCGCGTAGCTCCGGTGCTTCGCCCCGCACCGGTGGCACACCACTGGGGACAACCGCTCGGCCCAACGTGCCATCAACAAGGATGACGTCCGCTTCGACGGTGGGATTGCCGCGGCTGTCTAAGATTTGTCGTGCTGTAGTTGTGGATAGGTAGTTGTTCATGTCTTCTGGTATATCGATGGATGGAAGGTGATCACTAATACAGCAAGACTACTGTGGGAATCATATGAACCAATACGATAATTTTTCATACCAGACAAGGATATTGACAAAAGGTCATTTGTGAATTCCAAGCATTGTGTTGCTAGCACACATGGTGCAATATAATTACAACGGTTAATGAAGCGGAGGTTGCAGCAACCCTGTGTTCTTCGTTCGCACCTACACAGTAAGGAGGGCTATTCCATGACATTCAAAAAGGTAGGTATCCTTAGCGTATTGGCAGTTGGCTCAATGGCGGCGGGATCTTTACTGTTTAATACAGCTTTCAACGTCGGCAAGCGTTTCGGGCCGACCGCCAATGACAACGAGCCCATCCGTTGTCCAATACTACGATGATAGGACAAAACTGTTTTGCGTTTCCTGATGCAAACTACCCGATGGCACACCTGGCGACAGCCTTACAGTGGCGCCAGCAAGGCAACGGCCAAGCTGGCAACCCAGAAGTCTATGGGCATGGCGAGACTGGCAGCTGTGTCGGTCTTGAGACAACACCAGAGGGGGCAACATATCACTACCCAGCTGTTGTCTCGCACCGATGGATCAGTATACCAAAGCGATTCGTTCGCCGTAACGCTACTCACTGTAAGCACCCGATATACCCAAAAAACGAAATAGAAAACCCCGTTGTCGTACCGGGGCTTTTTGAATCTTGATCGATTACACAGTTCTTGCATTACTCTCTTAGTAGGTAGGTGTATGGCACTCACGCCAATAGTGCCGTATAATGGAGGACGACAGAACACTTATCATCAGCCGGCACGTGGCAGAATGGAGTCTACAAGGGTAAATGGACAGGCTGGACAGATGTAAAGCCTCACCGGAAGGGTAAAAAGCGAGACGCGTCAACTCGGCGGTTCTTGCGTGGTCGCACCATCGATGCAGTATGCTTCGGCGCAAACGGACGTAAGGACGCTTGATGCGTTGAGTGGGTACCGAATAACCCAATCCCGCTCGGTGATGCCACGGTGGTGCACGCCTCTGAAGCTTAACGAGCGTGACTATGGTGACCTAACTGGCGAGAACAGAGGTGGGAGGTCAAGGAAGAGATTGGCCGAGAAGGCTAATAGTCGGCGCGGCTGGGATTACCCTGTACCAGTGGTGAGACACTCAAAAAAGGATGTGTGTGAGCGCACGATTCCGTACAGACAGAGATCTTGCCGCGGCCAGCGCGGGCGAGGCAGTATTGATTGTGGCGCACGTGACGCGATTCGTGCGCGTAGTACTCGACCGATCACGAGGAAGATGGGTACAGTGGAGATGCCCTTTGGCCAGTTGCTTGTTTACACATTTGAGCCTGGCAGAACATATCCCACTGCATGCGATGGCGCACCAAGGCAGATATTGTGCCGCAAGGCGTAATGGTATCGGCGGTCTACGTTGCGTGGTGCGCCAATATAATGCTGGTTGGTGGTTGTTCTATAGTTTCTTAGATAAATATCGCAAGGCGACCTTGTTCTTGTGGGTGGTATATTAGTCATGATAGCAAGACAGTGAACAAACCGCCATATTATTGGTATGATGGCAAGTCTTGTATCATGAGGGTGTGGCGCAGCGGTAGCACTTTTCGGAGGACAGTGAGGTCGCTGGTTCAATCAGTCACCCCGACCACGTCTTGCCCCAGCAAGAGTGAATGCCCGTGTGATATAAAACGCGTATCGAGATTGTGGCGCAGTTGATAGCGCGCGGTTTGGGACCGCGGGTCGCTGGTTTGAGTCAATCACCCGACCATATTTGTGAATTATTCGATCTGGCTCGGTGGCAGATTATTGTCTGATTAGTACTGCAGCGGCAAGGAGTGAAGAACTAGTTTACTTTTTGGTGATTTTCCCTCTCTGTAAGGCAAGAAAGCTCCCAGTAGCAAACAAACAGGCCGCTTATTGCAATGACTACAAACATACTTCGTCCACAGCGCAAGAAAAAAGAGACATCCTCCCCTCGATCGGCCGCATTTATTTGGGTAACAAAAAGGACCACATTGAAACCTGTCGCGCAGAAAATAACGCGCGCTCACTACCATAAGCCCGTGACTGAATCATTGAGGAGCGCTCCGACATAAACAAGCGAGAGAAATATCACAACGACCACGCAAGAGAGACGAAGACCAATGGGAGAAAGGGTGCCACAATATAACAAGTAGGCTATGGCAATCCACCACGCTGCTGCCACCCGCTCACGTCCGCAAGGGTAATTCTATACCGCGTAAGGCGCAGTCGCCACCATTGCTAGCGCGGCGCGCGCGATATGATGCGCTCGTGTGAGGTTGCTGCAGCGAGATGTGCCACTCACCTGTATAGCGCTCTCACGTTGGTTACGTGGGACAAGTTTGATTGCCCGCGCTGGGGTGCGACCAGCTCTGTCAGATGCTTTTGGTGTGTCATAATCCTTGCTGAATATTGTTGCTTAGTAGCGAAGCTGCTAAACGAATTTGCTGTATCCAGACGCATGACCAGCTGGTGTGAGCATAGGAAGCCGGCATAACCGAGGCCCTCCTCCTGGAATCGTCATCCAACGCGACTGCACAGATCCTTCGCGTTCGAGCCGGTTGAGCAACGGATAGACTGTGCCAGTTGGCCGCCCAGCACGCCGCGATAACAGGTCCCCATACATCCTCTGTCGCACAATAGAGTTGGGAATATCGCGCCCAGTAGCTGGCGTCGAGGCGGGTATATACCCATATTTCTAACCTCTGCACTAGATGAGATATAATGTCAGTGATAGGGAGATGTGACTATAAAACATGTCTTTGGTGGCGAGGGCTGGCTCTGTTAATTAAAAAAAATGATGGTAAAATCGCACCATAGCATCACTTTGTGCTGTGGGCGTGTATAATGACCAGTAGTTATGGTAGCGCAGTCTTCTCAACCAGCAAAATCAAAGGAACAGCTAAGCATACGGCTTGCGCTTTTAGTGACACTTGTTGCTGTGCATCGGTGGGAATATCTCTTTTGCTTGCTGCTGTGGTGTGTTGTGCTGGTGCTCTACTACATATATCCACGCGAGATAAGGCGCTTTGGGTTATACCGGGCCGCGACCAGCAGAGATCACGCTTCCGGGGCATGCCCTCGGGGAGCGGACTTGCCCAGCCGGTAACGGTGCACTCGGCGGCAATCACCATCGGTATGATTGGATGCGGCCTCCTTAATAACGGTCATGCTGCTGCGAAATATTGCCAAAACAGGCGAGCGCGTGGTAAGGCGGCGGCGATTGCGCTTCTTACAAAATCTCGCAACCCATTGAGCAAGAAGAGCAGCACGCACCGCATCAACGCACGCATTGCAGCGAATTGATAAGGCGCTAACGTGTGGTGCCAGTGGTTATCCTAATGATCTGGCCGGTGCGCCGCCATCGCAACATGTGGTGCGGATCGTTGCAGTGCTTGCGCTGGCGTTGCATCCTTGAGCTTTTTGCTCAGTATGCATAACACGGATAACGGCGTGCCTGATACACTTCTTAAGTAATTGTTATTTTCCTCTGATATAACAATACCTCTCTTGGCAGAGGGTATTACGACCCCAATTTATCCTCTGCTTGGTGGGAAGGGATCCTTCTTGGGCGGGACATTGTCATCACGATACTGGGCGGGCCTGCGTCGGCGCGCTGAATTCTGAAGCTCGCCACTGCCACCATGCTACGGCACGTCTTGGCGTCTGGTTTGATTGACTTCCTCACCATGCTGTTCATCATGATGTCTTGTTGGTTGACAAAATGGATGCGGCCGGTGCCGTCGACGACGCCTGGTAGCAACACAGGTTTGTTACCGCTAATCGTAAGATTATGGACATGGTGCTCCTCGTTATGACTTTAACGATGTTGGTATGCAGGGTGCCAACCCTGCCTCCTTCTAGCCCTAATACTAGATTGCTGAGAAGGCAGATTGATTGCTGTGTAGGTAATGAGTTGAGTAAGCTTCAAGTGGAGAAATAATAATGATTTGATTATATCACAGAATGGGGTTGACTGGTGATACACGAAGGTACTGCCAGAGCTGGCCAAAGTATGGTATACAACGTAGCAATCATAGTATGGAATAAAAATTGCTACCGACGCTATACGTACTGCTATAGCCAGTGTGCTATAAATATAAGCATAAGAGTATTTCGGAGAATAATGAAACGATGAGGTGAGCGTTGTGCTGCTGTGCGGTGCACTCTGTGGGTTGGCGATGCGCTCCGCCGGTGCGGGTCAGGCCGATCGCTGTGTGTGTGCAGATGATCAGCTGTTCAGGAGACGGTGCGTCGGCCGCTAGCGACGACTCGCGCACCAACAGCTCGCGCGCGATCGTGGCGTAAAGCAAACAGATGATGGAGCCAGCGTAACCTGGGCGATAGCGGTACTATCACGCCAGCACGGGCCTATGGGCTGACCGCAAGCAAAGAGTGAGCGGGCGATTTTCCTTGCGCATTCACGACAACGACCGAGGGTGCGACACACTCTCACGATTCCTCATGCTGCGCACGCTGCTGAAAGGCTACCGCGGCACAGTAAAGGAACAGCACCAGCACAGCTAATCCACGTGAAGTGCGGGCTTATCTCTGCAGTGATGCAGTATGAACACGGCGACCGTTGCGCCAGCGCGTACAACCGGATGGCTATGTAGACGCTTGATCTCTCACCCGTTAATCCGGCGTTTGCGGGGTCGTGGCACTTCCGGCTGTATGCCCAGCACGGTAACCAGGGCAGCAGGTGGCGAGAGCTGGCCGCGGCTGTTACGTATAAGAAATCTGGAGGTGCAGCTCTACGCGGTATCTGATAAAGAATGCCTGCTCAAGCCACGCAGCCAGCGGCAGATAATGCCTTTAGCTTTCGATGCAGTAGGTGAGGGGCATAAATTAATTCGCCTCTATGATGCAGCAACTTCAAAACTATCGTGCCGAATGTTTCAAAGCCAGAGCCAGTGGGGCTCATTCGCTCGTATGGTATGCGCAGGTCAGAGATGGCTGTAATGCACCACCGCGTGGGTCGTATAGCTAATGTGTGGTCGGTCGCTGGCGCTGCCCGGCGGCGATTGGTGCGGATGATCGGTTTCGTGGCAGACAGGCCGCTCGTGCATGAGCTAAGCGCCATCAAGGATGAACACGATTGAGCAGAGGGAGGCGTTTTCCGGCGAGGTGTCACTCAGCTCGGTACATACAGGGATCCAACAGCCGATTTATTATGCAGGTGAGCATCCGCCTTTGTGCGGTAATGACGCTTATTCGCTATATGGAAAATATGGCGACCGGCAAGCGCGCGCCAGATGATTCTTGATACCTTCCGCTGGCGGGGCGATTAGGACGACGACTGGCGATGCTGCTGGGCGGCTGTACCTAGGTGCTGAGTTGCGATTCGGCAATGGTATTAAGAAGGATATTTGCGTGGCATGCTGCAAGAGCACAACGCTGACGTGATGGCGTGTATGCGAGCGGGCAGCTCGCGTGCTGGGCGATAAGCAGTATGCCAGAGGCGGATGAACTTTGCCAAAGCAACGGTGGCGAAAGCTATGGAATAACATCCGAAGGGAGGTTTAATCAAGGAGGATATAACGACAGCAGCAAGGCGCTTGATACAACAAGCTGGGGTGCGATCTTTCTCGATGCGATTGGCGGAATATGACCAAAAGCTAAGCGAGCGCTCGCTCATGCTGCCAGCTACTAAAAGACAACCGATGGTGCTGCAAAGGCTACACGCCGTATTTGACGGGTAATTACGTGCCAACCGTATGGTGAAGGGACGTATGGCGTAGCCGCAGCGCGCATATACGCCGCTGAGGACACGGCCACAGCGCGACAGCTCTTGACAGATACTTACCCGGCACAGCAGCCCAATGGTGTGCATGGCGGTACGCATCTGAGCCGATCCTGCCAAATGAACTAACTAATGCAAACTCAGTGGCGCATCGACGGCGTGCGTACATGTGTTGGCGGCCAGCTGCAAGCAATTTGGTCCAGGTGCCGTGCGGCACTGGCGACCAAATCCGCTCGATCAAATAAACCCAACCAGCCCACTCCAGCCAGCCAAGCCAAGCCAATTCCACGGCCTCTTAGCCGACACCGGCATATCGCTCTGTGCAGTTTGTTCTTTGTGACAGCGGCGTTGCTTGCTGATGAGGGTGCTACTGCGCTATGTGCGACGCGCATAATAATACTACTTCAACCCACGAAAAGTGCTTGATTTAACATTCTTGCTATCAATTCCCTTGTCTGTAAGGAGCTTTCTTCATCGCTTTTACATCATCAGGCTGTCCAGCTAAGAGATGCTGAGCTCGATTGCCATATTTATTGATTGCCTGTGCAACGTGATCTTGACTCTGGGAAAGACTGGCATTGGTTTCATAGGTGACATTGGCTGTTTTGTTGCTAATTCCGAGAGCTCCTTGTCAAAGACCGTTACTCCCTTTGATCTAAATGGTAGAGAACAGCAGGGGCGCTTACCAGCCCACTGCCTGACAATTGGTCGCATTGCCGAGATACCGACGTCAGAAGCGAAGCAAACCAGCGGCTCGTGCTGTCTGTAACTGACAAAGAAGAGTCTAGCCAACTCATCTCAACGCTTGCTGCCTGCTGGTAGGCTCGTCAAAAGCTTTTTATAAGGGCTACCGCTATTGTGGGTCACTATGACGATTTCATTGTCCTCGGGGGCTGGAGGCAATACTCAGCCAACGGCTTGTCTGATCACCCGTATAGTCATTCTTTTTACCACCAGATGCCGTACTGGGTAGCGTAATCTTGGCAAGAGCCCTGCCTCCATGTCATAGTATCAGGTTTTGCCAGGGCGAATGACATGAAGGTCTCCGCTAGGGTTTTCGATAGATTTGACTGATAACGTTTGGCTCCGCCCCCTAAGTAGCGCGATGACACCCCAAGTGACAAGGCCTATAACTGCAAGAATAGCTATAACGATGATGACCATTTTTACCCCTTTTTCATTATGTAAAAATACCTTTCACAAAGGGTAGTGGCAAGTACTTCTAGCGTCCTACTGATACCCGGAAAAATCACCTTCCGGATAGATACG